>ENA-OPCI01000957-OPCI01000957.1-human-gut-metagenome-genome-assembly--contig:-NODE-957-length-17990-cov-3.437246_pt1 | contig 17990 bp, 16 predicted proteins | sample MGYA00241564_ERZ501479 | MGnify/ENA primary metagenome ERZ501479 (study PRJEB25962, sample SAMEA2042630) | human gut metagenome | biome: human gut; feature: human-associated habitat; material: faeces...
CTTCCGGCTACATCTTTCTGAATCGGTTTGGACAGCGCATTACTACTCGTGGAATAGCTTCTCAACTCAAACATTTTGCTGAAAAATACGGGATGAACAAAGAGGTGGTTTACCCTCATTCATTCCGTCACCGTTTCGCCAAAAACTTCCTTGACCGCTTTAACGACCTTGCTTTACTTGCCGACCTCATGGGGCATGAAAGCATAGAAACCACTCGTATCTATTTACGCCGCACTGCCAGCGAACAGCAGAAGATTGTGGATAAAGTGGTGAACTGGTAAAGTTACATTAGTCCTTAGAAGCGTTCTTGTTTACGCTTCTAAGGAATTTTGAATACCGTCAAAAATGGAGAATGTCTCTTCAATCTTGGCTACTATGCGCTGTTGCTCGGCAAGTGGAGGTAGGGGCAATATATATTGTTTTGCCTTTTCAATCGTAATGGTATCAACAGTTGTACCCTTTGAGTTATCATACATCTGTTTTAGCATATATTCGCTTCTCATGATGTGGTAAATATATTTCGCATTTATTTGATAGTCATTACACAAACAAAGTACACTTGCATCCTTGTAATAGAACTTATCAGACTCTTTTACAATGTAGCATTTGCCAATAGTACCAACGGCAGAAATCATAATATCTGACGCTTTGGGTACTGGAAATTTCTCCTTTAATGAGTTATAATGTTCCTCTGAAATATATAATTCATTATCTACAAGTCCATAAATAGACAGCTTGGCTATTTCACGTGCTCTATAAAATGGAACACCACTATGCTTCCAATCTGACTTCAAAATTCTTTTAGCTGATACGACATTAAATATTGACCCTAAATTTGTCGTTATCCACCCGCTCGGAACGTCAAACGTATAATGCCCGTTATCACAAGGTGTGAAGTCGGGATTTATGCGCTTCAACAGTTCAATGGCTGGCTCGTCATTCGGATCTTGCGGCACGAGTTTGCCGTGAATAGCAAGATTGAGGATTTTACTTTTTGCCTGCTTGATAGTTGTTTGTAAATCTTCCTTGCTATTCTTGATAGTATCAATTAAAGAAATCCACTTAGCCACCTCTACAACAATTCTTTCTTGTTCCTTTAAGGGTGGAATAGGTATCATTAATTGCGAAAGCTTTTGAGCATTGATATTAGATTGATTAACAGCATCCGTTTTTACATTATAGCACCAATTACGATAATAGCTGCTATTCATTACAGTATTAAGGTAGTCTGAAAAAATCAATATCGGTCTAATGCGAATAAGATAGCCAGCATATATGGCTGGGTGTTCTTTCTTATAGATTGCCGTTTTCCCTACCCATTCACTACTGTTTGTGCGATTGAACAGTAAATCGTCTTTTTCAAGTGAGTACAGCTTAATATCTTCATTATTTGACGAATACACTAAATTAGAATAATCGATTGTACCGACATTAGTAATATTCCCCATTCGCAAGACAGCTATTTTTCCCACACTTAAAGACTTCTCTGAAGTTCCGTATTTCAATTCGCACACAATATCTTCTAAATTGCACCATTCCCACCCATTTGGTAACAAATAGGGATAATGGGGCGTATCGGAAGACTTTGCAGACTTCTTACTCCGTTTAATTTTGCCTTCTTTTATCAGTCGTTCTTTTTCAGCCTTGATTCGTTCGAGCAGAACTGATGCTGGTTCATCGTTGGGATCTTGGGGTACAAGTTTTCCATGTATCGCAAGGTCGAGTATCTTTTGACGTAACGCTTTTGTATCCATCGTTATATTTCTGTTTGTAATTGTGCAGTTTTGGCTGCACAATTACTATTCATGTTCTTCCAGTTTCTTTAATTCCTCATTTTCTTCAAACTCTTCAATCCATTCCTTCACCTTAGCTTGCAATAAAGCCTTGTTGGGGAGATAGAGTTGATAAGCAGAAGCATAGATGTTAGCATCCTTAGGCAAGGTAAGTTCCACTAGTGCATCGTTCTTCTCCTTACACAGTAGAATACCAATTGTCGGCTTTTCAAAGTCTTGTTTGACATAGCGGTCGTAATAGTTGACATACATCTGCATCTGCCCAAGGTCTTGGTGAGTTAGTTTGTCTATCTTCAAATCTATAAGCACATAGCATTGTAGTAAACGATTGTAAAACACCAAGTCAACAAAGAAATGCTGCTCATCAAATGTGAACCTTTTCTGCCTTGCTTCAAATAGAAATCCTTTGCCAAGTTCTAATAGGAATTGCTGCATCTTGTTGATAATGGCATTCTCTAATTTAGACTCTGAATAAACTGCATCGGGTTTTAGACCAAGAAACTCTAATGTGATGGGATTCTTGATAATGTCTGATGGTTTCCCAATAGATTGTCCTTCCTTAGCCAACCGCATTACTTCATCTTTGTTACGGCTCAAAGCCAATCTCTCATAAAGACAGCTTCCTACTTGACGGCTGAGTTGTCTTTTAGACCATTGTTGTTGAGTACATTCTATTTCATAGAAACTGCGGGCATCCGGATTTTCCACCCTCATCAGTATAAGATAATGAGACCATGAGAGAGCGAATGTCGGCTCAGAGATACATTCCTCTGACTTCGGATAATCGGCTAACCACTGGTTAGCCTTTTGACTCGGCTTTGGACAACCACTGGTTAGCCCTTTAGAAAAAACAATATAAAACTGCCGTATATTCTTAAGAGTTGAATATGACCATCCATCTCCCAACCTATCAGTCAGACGTTTGGAGAGTTCTTTCAGCACCGCCTTTCCATATTCGGCTCTTGTTTCCCCCTTTTGCTCATATTCTACTATATATTGTCCGATATGGAACTTAGTATAAACCTCAGCTATATTGACGGCTGTTGCCACACGTTCCCTTGCCTGCGTGACAAGGTTAACAACCTTCAAGAACAGGTCGTTTATATATTTATCATTTGTGAAAATCTCTTTTCCCATAACTCAATTTTCTTCAATATTCGCAAGTAGCTTTTCAAGTTCAACCACAGCAGCACTTATCGTTTGGCTTTTATCCTTTATATCAGCCATCAGCTCTGCCAATGAACGGTTGTCCACCTCACCACCTTGCTTTATCCAAGTAATGTCAAGACTTGTTTTGTCTCTGGTAAGAATTTCATCTACAGGGTATTTACGCCAACGACCTTGCAGATTATTTTCTGCATCGTATGTCTCTACTCGATTATTATAGCAAGAAACAAAATCATCCAAATGATGCCGTTCCAGTTTATTGGTGGCAAGCGTATGCTTTATATCTGTACGGTAGTCGTAAAACCATATTTCCTTGGTCGGTTGTCCTTTGCTGAAAAACAACACGTTGGCTTTTACGCCTTGGGCATAGAAAATACCTGTAGGTAAACGCAAGATAGTATGCAAATTAAAATCCTGCAATAAGCGTTTACGAATAGTCTCACCTGCTCCAGCCTCAAAGAGAACATTATCAGGAAGTACAACTGCTGCACGTCCTCCCGTTTTGAGCATAAGCATCATGTGCTGGAGGAAATTTAACTGGTTATTCTTGGTCTCTACATAAAAATCCGGGCGGTTAATATCCACCGATCCAGCCGGACGAGTTCCAAAAGGAGGATTGGCAAGAATCACATCTACAAGAGTTGACGGTTCTTTTTCCAAAGAATCCTCACAAACAATCGGACTACGGTCTGTACCAATACCATGCAAATAAAGATTCATGGAAGCAAGCGTCACCACTAAAGGCGTATTATCCACACCATGCAAAGCTTTGTCACGCAAGAAATCACGTTTTTCTTTACTTGCTGACTGACCTTTCATATAATCGTAAGCTGTAAGCAAGAATCCACCCGTTCCACAAGCCGGGTCACAAACCGTTTCCCCCATTTGCGGATTGATACAATCTACCACTGCCTGAATAAGTGGACGAGGAGTAAAATACTGTCCTGCCCCGCTTTTCTTGTCTTGTCCGTTCTTTTCAAGAATGCTTTCGTAGATAGCTCCTTTCACATCACCGTCCATAATGAGCCATTGCTCCTCATCAATCATAGTGATGACCTTTTTCAGATAAACAGGCTTGTCTATCTTGTTTTGCGCCTTCGTATAAATCGTACCTATCAGATTATCCTGCTCACTAAGCAATTTAAGGGTCTCTTCATATTGTTTTACCAAATCCAAGCCATCAAGTACTATCAAATCTGCCCACTGATAACCAGTTGGAATAGCCGACTCTTCTCCAAACATTTCTACATTTTCGGCATCCATCTTCAAGAATAAAAGATAGGTCAGTTGGGTAATATAATCAGTAAATCCAATTCCTTGTCCGGCAAGAGTGGTTGCCAGATTCCATACTTTTTTGGTGAGCGATTGCTCTGTTGTATTATTTGTTGCCATTTCTTTATGCTGCTTTTCTTAAAACTACAAATGTGTAAAGTGAATGAAGTGCCTCGTCTGCCTTCTGCATATTGCCAAACGCTCTAATCATTTGGGCTGCATGGGTAGCATCATCTTCACGAATATCTCTGATAGTACAAGCTCCGTTAGAAGCGATGTAATCCACAATACGACTGATAACCTCTCGCTGTTTGTCAGTTATTTCACGCTGGTTTTGCCCTAACCAAAGATTGAAAAACTGTTTAGAGGTAGTAACTACGCTATCCAATCGTTCGATTTGGTGGAAAGCAAAGCGCACAAGTTGTATGATATTGGTCAATGCATCGCTTTCTTCTTTGGTAATGGAACGCCTTACCACTTTAGGGTTAACTATGGCATAAGAGTTCCAGAGTTGTTTGGATGTAAAATGATTGTTTGCCATTTTAAGTCTGTTCTCCAAATCCTTTAGCATCGAATAGGTTATAGGCTCTCCCTCATTGTTGTAAATGATGCGCAGTGCCTCTATTTCGTCATAGTACTTTTTACAAAAATCTTCAAAAGCCTCTGTCGTATTTTTTGCTTCCTCAATGGAAAACCCTTTGGAGATAAGCGTATCTTCACCCGGCATCAATGTATTGACGAATCCGGCTGCAAGTATAAGAAGGTATTTCCGAGCATCTGCATGATTGGCAAGCGGAGCGACTAGCCCCTTACGTTCATTGTTAGGCTCATCAGTGATTACAAACGGTGGAAGAATGCCTTTCTCCAGTGCATCGTATATTCTGGCAGAAAGTTCCTTCATGTCATCATGAGACAAACGGACAAACTCTTTCCGTTGCGGATCATCCGCCTTGTTGTATATTCGGGCAAGCGTTGCAGCAAGCCGTTTGAGATACTCGTCAGGAATATAGCCATGACTAATACGTTCTAATAGCTCCTTTAGAGTAATCGTCTTTGTTGTAGGAGCATCATCTATAGGTGCCACTGTTTGCGCATGTTCCGTCACGCCTACCGCATCAACCAAATAAAAACAATCCTTGCTGAATGCGTTCGGGGTAACATTGCGAAGTTGCTCATCACCAATAGTACGTACTCCACGCCCTTTCATCTGAATATACAAAGGCAATGACTCCACATCACGCATGAACATCACTACTTCCAGCGGCTTTACATCTGTTCCGGTGGCAACCAACGTACAGGTGACAGCAATACGGAAATCCTTGTCGTTACGGAATTGGCGTATCAGTTCGTTACTGTCGCCTGCCGAATAGGTAATTTTCTGAACAAAGCGGTCATCAGTCCGTCCAAACACCTCTTTAGCTATTTGTACGATATTTGTAGCATGAGCTTCATTGAGAGCAAAAATCAATGTTTTGGGCAAAAAGTCCATATTTGGTTCACGTTGCGGGTCATTAAACAATTCCGTATAAACCACATCCCGATAGGTCGAAAGGACTAACTTTATCTGTGCCGGATTGATAATACTCCGATTAAGTTCTTTATTTGTATAGATTTTGGTTTCCTTACTACTTACAATCTTAACCTCACCTGTATATCTTGTTTCTTCTTTAAATTTCTCACCCTCTAATATAGCCCCACCCGTTTCTGTGACTTGCGTTTTTATTCTATATACCCGACAATCCACATTCACGCCATCAACAATACTCTTTTCCAATGTATAGTTAACAATGCAGTTATTATTGAAGAATGCCATTGTTTCAGGGATAGGAGTTGCAGTCAGACCAACCAATCTTGCCGTATCGAAATACTCCAGCACCTTGCGCCAGTTCCCATAAATGGAGCGATGGCACTCGTCTATGATAATCATATCAAAGTAGTCGTGCGGTAAGTTGGGATTAGGAGGCAAGGTTACTTCCTCTATAGGTTCATTCTCGTCATCATCATTATCCTCAATAGTTCTCCTTTCAAGAATGAGAATAGACGTTGTATTGTAGAAATAACGACATTGCTATCAGAAGGAATAGAAGACGAGCGAAGGCGATTGACCGTAAAGATAGTATTGAAAGCATCCCCGTTCTCTGTCAGACGGAAAGTCCCAAATTCTCCTTCTACTTGTTTTCCAAGATTATTTCGGTCTACAAGAAACAACACTCTACGCATTGGTGTATAAGAAAGCATCCGGTAGACAGCAAGACAAGCAGCATATGTTTTGCCAGCTCCGGTAGCAAGAACCATCAATGCCCGATTTTGTCCACTGCGGAAACTCTTTTCAAGTTCTGTTACCGCCTCATATTGGCAATCACGCAGCCCTTTCTTTTTCAATGTAGGGAGTCCGGCAAATGCATCTTCAATTCCCAGTCTCTTTACCAATTCATGTGGTGTAGGGATATTCATGATCTGCCTGAAACAAGAATCTTGTTCACGAAAATCACAGCAATATAATTCCTTACCATTCGAGGTGAAGATAAAAGGCAATGGCTTTTGATATGCCTGATAGATATTCGGAACACTTCTTGCATATAAGGCTGCTTGCTCGCATACCTCTGAAGCAAAAGCATCCGTTTCTTCACGCTTAGCTTCAAGTACCCCTACTGCTTTTCCATTAATGAAAAGGAAATAATCTGCCTCAAGATTTCCTTTCAATAAACCTTCTCTTATGGCTAAAACCGTACAAGTAGGTTCATAATCCTCCCTGTTGACTACTTTCCAACCAGCATCGGCAAACCACTGATCTATCTTTATTCTTGCTTTTTCTTCAGGAGTCATGTTCTTGATATTGTAAATTATCGGAAGCTTATGTCAAAAAACAAATTGATATTCAAAGCTATAACTTTACTCTTTCAATAATTGATTCGCTCTAAGGAAATTCACAAACGAATCAATAATTTTAGAATTACGATTAATAATATCAGTTTCAGTAAAATCACTATATGAATTACTTATCTCTGCCAATTCTACAATTTGAGAGCCATTCTTTTCCTGACCATTAGCAGTGGTAAAACCTTTATAATATTTTACTTTATCTACAAAGCGATAGTCGGAAGCTCTGATATTCAATCTTTTCTCAAGAAGAACTTTATTCCCAAGTATTTCTACATTCTGAGGATTTGATAAGCTTTTTTCTTTATCCTGTCTGTTTCGTGCATATATATGTTCTATATCGAATCTAGTTTCCAATGACAATAATGATTGATTATCATGTTGAAAAGCCCACCAAGTAATCATTGATTTTGTAATCGCACGACTATTATTGAATACATAATTTGTTATTTGCGCACGATAACGTTCTTCTGAAAATTTGAAATCTGAGAATGTTACTTCTTCGCCTTTGATTATTTTAACCATTTCCGCATACACAGGGGTACGCAAAGAATTAACACCTGGATTAGTTATAGCATACGCCCATATGAAAGCTGTTATACAGTCCAAGAAACGACAAAAAGCATTTTCTTCTATTTCATCATTTTCATCACGATGGTACATAAAATACACAGAAGTGATATACGTCCACATTCCATTAGGAGCATAACTAAGTACGAACAAACGCTTTAGAACTTTATCTGAGAAACGTTCTGTTTCTTGATTGTTAACATCTTGCCAAAATTTGGCAAGGCTTACAAGATTACTCAATGTCTTTGGCTGATGCAAAAGAGGATAACTGCCATCTCCTTCATAAAACTTGCGCAAAGCTTCTGTTGTTGATGATTTTATCTCTGCAAGTGCTCGTTCATAATACATATATCTTGTAAACAATTCATCTAATGGTGTACCATAAATTGGATGAAACACTTCGCTAGTAATCTTATCTAGATTTTTCCACGTTTCTATAGATTCATCTTTTTTGCCAAATGATGAATAATATTTATAAAGTTGCGCCTTAAAAATATCTGCATCAGAGAGAGGTTTCCCTCTATCATTCAAGGTTGAGAAAATTCTTAACGCCGTATTTTGTGATTCTGCCTCTATTGGTAAAAGGACACAGTTATTCAACACACGAGCCGGGAAATATGCAAAATAAGATGGATAATTACTTAGAAAAGCATCTATCTTTTCAACGAAAAAATTGAAATTCTTTGCGTAACGACTTTTTTTGCCAATTCCTTGTCCATCTTTCAATATTGCAATAAACTCTTCTTTATCTTCATCTGTAGCAACTTGTGAATTGATTTTCAGAGCAGATGTTTCAAACTCCCCAAATTCATTAGCTCTCCAAATACATTTTTCAATATCCTCCTTCATCCGTTTTGAGCGAGAGTCTTTCATACTACCTAGTTTATTATAAAAAGCCCTTAACAAAAGCATAAGTGTCGTTAAACGTTGCTGCCCATCAATTACCTCCATTTGGTTTCTATTCTTAAATGTTACTATGGGACCAAGAAAATACTCTTCATCGTCAACAAATTGGTCACAGTCATCATTTGGGAAAGAGAACGAAAACAAATCGTCCCATAAAGTTTTACACTCCATCTCACCCCACGCATATGGGCGTTGGTAATCAGGTATAAGGAAGTTGTATTTCGATTCTTGAAAAAGGCTTTTCACCTTTTTCTGTTCAATATTTAAGTTTGCCATCTTATTGCTTATTTTTATATTCTAATCAATTAAACTCAATAATAACATCAGAAAGGCTTGTATATTATTACCTATCTTTTTTATCAATTATTAAGTCCTTCAAATCTACCTGCAATATCTCTGCAATCTGTTGTAGAATATCCAAATTAGGCTGAATCCGATTACAAGCATAGGCATTTACCATGCTGAAACTCTTATCAAGCTGTTTCGCCAACCACGTCTGAGAGATACCTTTTTCCAAAAGAACCGCCTTTATTCTATTTAGCTTCACTGTTTGGTACGATTTTATAATGCAAATGTAGTGAATTATATTCAATATCTGGATTATTATTGTACTTTTGTAGCTATATGAATCCCCAACTTATGGCGTGAAAATCAAAAAGATGATAAGAATATGCACAACATAGTTCGTAAACATATAGAAGGAGAAATTTCAATGGACGAAGTTAGGCGATTGATTGACGAACTATAAAAAGAAGCAACATTAACTATCGAATTGTACAATTAAAAAAACAATGGAATTAGTCTATTAAAAAAAGATGAATCACAACGGCATATTCTCACTATCTTTTCCCGAAGCCAAGACAATTATTGTTTCTGGTGATATTCATGGAAACTTTAATCAGTTGGTGTTCAAACTCTGTATCCAATATCAGCTTACAGACACTTTGCTAATTGTAGCCGGGGATTGTGGCTTCGGCTTCGAAAAGAAAGAGTACTATGAGCAGATAGTTAGACGAAACGCCAAGCGAATGAACCAAGCCAACAATTGGATTGTGTTTGTGCGAGGCAATCATGATAATCCTGCTTATTTCGATGGCGCAATGCTCAACTTCAAACGCTTCGTTGCTGTTCCCGATTATTCCATTCTACAAGTTTGTAATCATACCATCCTTTGTGTAGGTGGAGCTATCTCTATTGACCGTATCTATCGCATAAATGAATGGAATAGAAACAAATACCGTGTTCATTCAAATGAGTCGCAAGAAAATGATATTTCTCGCAATTTATATTGGCAGAACGAAGTTCCTGTTTATGATCCAAATAAGATGAATGCCATCCCTGCTAGCTTCCTGATTGATACAGTTGTCACACACATACCGCACCTTCACATTGTGAACTATTCTCCAAAAACAACCTTAGCCAATGGACTATAAACGATCCTTCATTGATTGAGGATATACAATTTGGACGGGAAACGATGGATATGCTTCTGCACCATCTCAAAACCGACAACCATCCGATAAGCCATTGGTACTATGGTCATTTTCATCAAAGTTGGCATTCTGCCATTGACGGAATACTATATTAAATGCTCGACATTATGGAGTTCAGTCAAATCTATTGATTTATACCATTTCAGGTATAATATTGGTATAACAAACAGAATTATACCCGATAAGATATAATAGTTCTTGCCTGAATATAATTGTTCCTGTTAGAGCATACAAACATTTTCCATAGTGGACAAACGGAGGAAGTTACATTTTTCCAAACGAATAAATCTGATTTATTACACTTTTTCCAACGGCCAGCTCTACTCCTATACCTTTTCTTTCAGAGATGAGAAAGATAAACAACCTTTACTCATCCAAGGATACTTGACAAGATACCATCAGATCAAAAGCTCAGAAGGACGGTATAGGGATTACACTTTATTCACAGAGTTCAATGAAGAGCAGTCCATGTTACAGAACATTTTCCACATTTCTGCTTTACTCCTAGCAACATCCCATTATGAAATTCCATGAAACTTTCATTCAACCTCCTCACATTCTTCTCACTCGTTCCGCTTCGCATCATCACCTGCACCCATACTCTCAAGATACTGCAATTCCCGTTCCGCAAACTCACGATTCTCCTCCTCTCCCAGCATTTGATAGAGCAGTTCCCTAGCTTGCGAATAATATTTCAAGTTTACTAATACTTGTGCTGCCCTGCGCCGAAGAAAATGATAAAGTGGAAACAAGGTATTCTTTTCATCACCATACATCTTTATCTGACTGCCAACCAAACTCACCATAGAATAAATATACTCAAGAGCTCCTGTATCCTTCATTTCGACGAGACAGTTGGTAAAATCACGAATCGCATGAATGGATGAATTTCTTTTAGCATTAGTCAAATAATAATAAGCCTTTTCAAAATGCCCTAATGTGAGATAAACAAAACCGATATGATAACAAATCACATAATATTCTTCCTTGCCACGCTCTGGCAATTCCGTCCAGTGGACTTGATAATACCGAAAAATAGAAAGATAACACCCCAACGCCTGAAGATAACATTGCTGCCTGAAAAATTTCTTCCCCCAATAAATAGTAGTCTGCAAGGTAGGCTCGGTATAAGCCAGCAACGCCTGTTGTTCCTCCGTCAGTTCGTCAAACTGTTTGTTTTCCGCTTTTTCTTTAGCATCGTCCAACATATATTTCAACTCCCAATAATCATCATGATCCGTTGTCAATCTTACCTCAATCATACTACTGAATACTCTGCCTTTTTGGGTTTCATCGAAAAAAGCATCTACCCTGTCCGTCCGCATAGCCGACAACTTATAATAAAGAGATCGTTCATTACTGCCTTCAGCTTTCTCCAACGCAATCACCAACTGCCCTTCAGCAAGTGTGATACAGATCAGAGCATCTTTTCCCGCCTGTCCTTTTTCATCCATCACAGCATCTTTCAACCTAAAAGAAAGAATAGACAATAATTCGGTACGCCTCTCTATCCGCCCATTGCAAACCAGTGTCATTCCCTTTATATCTTCCTGTTTCACTGTACCAAAAAGAGAAAGAATATCCTCTATCTGATCCATATCTTGCCGGGAAACATCGACAGGTTCCAACAGCTTACCATGTCCAATCTCCAATTTTCGTCTCAACAAAGCCAAGCGATTTTCGAATTCTTTTTTCACCAACATGTCTTGTATTGAAGCAGATTGTTCTGCCAACTCTTTAAAACTACGGGCTATCATAAAAGATGACTCAAGCAATACCCGCAAATGTTGTTTTAACTGAGTTTCACTGCCCGACAAGAACAGACAGGCAGACAGACAAGCCGTAAAAGGTGTCTCACTTTCTCCATCCTCATGACTTTTACGCAAATAGCAAGTCCAAGCTGTGTATCGGCAGTTAATGTTGTTAATGTCAAAAACTATTTTTTTAGACTGTTCATAGCTACATGCATAGAAATCTTTATAATATAACTGAATATTCTGACCTGTTTTTTCTCTTAATAAATGAAAATAACCTCCTTGAAAACCGATGATAATGGCATCAGCATCAATTCTCTTCACTAGTTCACAGTGCATGGACTGCACGAACCTGATAAGCTCATCGGTGGTCATCGCCGAATAAATCTTTTCTTGCTGCTTTTTCGGCTTTGTAACAAAATGATAAACTGTTACGAAAACCACCATCATAGATACGAAGACGACAGAAATAATCATATCTTGTTACAGTTAATCTTTGTATGTCTGTAAAAATACAAAATTAATCGGGAAATGTTAGAAGTGATAGGATATTTTAATGAATTCCCCTAAGAAGTTACTTAAAAATCCGGTTCAATCAATTCCTTCCGATGCATCCGGTGCCACCTCCACAAAATCATAAAACATAGAGGGAATTTCCATCGGAGATATTCTGAAATACCTAAAAATAGGGATTGTCCATTTCCACATTTTCATCGAACTTTGCAACCCCAAAAAACGAATAAATGAAGAAACTTTATATAATACTGTTTATACAAATAGGATGGATATTCCCGCTCTCCGCACAAAAACAAGATTCCATTTATATCGGAACGCGTCATACATTGTTTTCTGAAATACTGAATGAAGAAAGAAAATATTGGATTTATGTACCTGAGACCAAAGCAGGTGAAAAAGGAAAGGCTTATCCGGTTCTTTATCTATTGGATGGAGATTCCTTCTTTCATTCCGTGGTTGGCTTTACGCGTTTCTTCTCTTCTTCTAAAACCTCAAACTTGCCTCCTTGCATCGTTGTGGCTGTTTTAAACACAGACCGGACCAGAGATTTCACTCCTACCTGCTCAGCCGCCCGCCGGGATGGTACCATTTGTCCCTATGATAAGCCGGCAGGTGGTGGAGCTGAACAGTTCTATCGCTTTCTGATAGAGGAACTACGTCTGGAAGTGGAAAATAAAGTTCCTGCCAACGGTACAAACTTTCTTGTCGGACATTCATACGCAGGTTTATTTACCCTACAGACACTGTCAAATCATCCCGAGTCTTTTGACTCGTATATAGCAATAGACCCAAGTTTATGGTGGGACCGAGGAGTCTTTCTACAACAAGCAGCAAAGAATGTTTATCAAAAAGACTTCTCCGGCAAACATTTGTATGTTGCTTTCGCCACCCGCCAACGTCCTGCAATCAAACTTATTCAGTTTTCATTGGCCGACAGCTTAAAAAATAAGATCATCCCTGAAATGAAAAACAAGCATTTGCATGTCATTTATAAAAAATTTCCCGACGAGGTGCATGGCACTATTGCTCTTCCTGCCATTTTCGATGGGTTAAAATCTCTATTTCATAGCACTATTTCAACCAAAGAGGCAACATGATAATTTCTTGCAGTATTCAGTTTCTCACCTGTTGCAAATACGCTCCGGTTACTATTGGTAAAAATAACATAACTGATGCTGATAGTGTAGTCACTCGCTCGATTCCGGGGTATTACGTAGCTGTAATCCTTGCCTAATTTCCTGTTTAACATCAATTTAAGATTTCAAACTCTATACTTATCATTTTCTAGAATAACAGATTGAGACATTGTATCAACCTTGGCTACAGATTTATGCTATTCTTTCCGGAAATCATGTAATTAGGGTTATAACATCTGTAATTTATCTACACTGTATTTTCAGTCATGTATTTATCTTTGCATCAAGATTCTGAAATTCAAAACTTAATAAAATCAAGTGATAATGAAACGTATATCAGTCATCATGATTGCAAGTTTATTTGTTATAGGAACAACTGCCATAACACAATCCGATCCGGTTTAGAGCATATCGTCATTTGTGGTACGCAAATCATGACAACAGTTATCGTGACTCCGTTGGGCGTCTTCGCCATCGCAGCCAATTCATTTGCCATTACAGCCGAAAGCCTCTGCATATGCCCAGTATGGGATTGCCGATGCTGCACGACACTGGTTGGGCAGAGTATCGGTGCCGATCGCCGGAAACTGGTCCGAAGTTTCGCCCGCATTACCATATTTATATGGTATGACCGTTATGGGGTTATAGGTGTACTCATGTATCTGTTCGCCCCCCAAATTATCGGTTAGATGCCCCCGTCGGGGAGATTCGGGAATTGGGCATAATGGCACTGCGCATCGAAGCGTTCGCTGAGCCGATGTTTGCAGCCTCGATTATCACTTACGGTGTCTTTGTCGGAGCAGCGGATACGCTTGTCCCGTGCTTGATGAATTTCTTCAATATCTGGGCGGTGCGTCTGTCATTAGCCGCCTTGCTCGCCCCGTCATTAGGTCTGAAAAGTGTATGGGTTGCCATGTGCATCAAGCTGTGTTTCAGGGGGCTGATTTTCCTGGTCCGCTTGAAGCGAGAACGTTGGATGAGACACATGTAAAAAAATGTCTGTAATTGAGGTTATACAATCAGTAATCCATCTACCGGCTTTTCCTGTAATCCGCTGTAATTTTGCACTATGAAAAGAAAACAAGAAACAATAAAAATTTAAATTACATCGGTTATGAAACGTACAACTATTTTAATGGCTGCTTTCCTCTGCCTCTTCGGCCTGACGGAAAGCCCGGCACAAAACACTCACAAAAATATGGAACAGTTAAATCTGACACAGGAATAGGACAAGACGTTCCCGAAAAGCGACAAGGTGAATCATAGCAAAGTGACTTTCATAAATCGTTACGGCATCACGCTCGCCGCCGACCTGTATGCACCGAAAACGATTTTCGGAGGTAAACTGCCGGCCATTGCTGTCAGCGGTCCGTTTGGAGCTGTAAAGGAACAGTCGTCGGGACTGTATGCCCAGACACTTGCCGAACGAGGATTCCTGACGGTTGCTTTCGATCCTTCGTTTACTGGTGAAAGCGGTGGACAGCCTCGCAGCGTAGCTTCGCCGGACATCAACACCGAAGACTTCTCGGCGGCGGTGGATTACCTTGCGACACGTCCGGATGTGGATGCCGAACGAATCGGCATCATTGGCATTTGTGGTTGGGGTGGTTTTGCTATCAATGCGGCTGCCAACGACACACGTATCAAGGCAACGGTAGCTTCCACTATGTACGACATCAGTCGCTGTACAGCAAACGGTTATTTCGATGCCGCAGACAATGCGGATGCACGCTACAAAATACGTCAGGAGTTTAACACCCAGCGCACGGAAGACTACCGTACCGACACTTATCCCCGCACCGTGACGAACCCGGAACCTACCGGTGATGCGCCGCAGTTCATGAAGGATTATTATGATTATTACAAGACCGAACGAGGTTATCATCCTCGTTCCATCAACTCCGGTTTGGGCTGGAACAAAACCTCCAATCTTGCATTTCTCAACGCACCTATCCTTGCGTATGCCGATGAAATCCGCAGTGCCGTGTTGCTCATTCATGGAGAAAAAGCTCACTCCCGCTATTTTAGTGAGGATACTTTCAAGAAGCTGAAAGGCGATAATAAAGAATTGATGATTATTCCCGATGCCGTACATACGGATTTATATGACCGGACAGACATTATTCCATTCGATAAGCTGGAGGAATTTTTCAAAGAATACTTAAAATAGAAGGCTTCAAGAAAAAGGAATTGCCTATATCCTGATTGGCTTCAGTTCGCGGACGCAGCAATGTGAACATGACTTTTAAAATTAATAATGACTGACAACTAAAACAATATATCAAATGAAACTGATTAAAAATGCTGAATTCGGGGGCGAGCGTCCCTTGTTCGAGTCCCACGACCTTCGTCTAGAAAATGTGATTATTCGTACCGGTGAATCGGCCATCAAAGAATGTAGCAATATCGAAGCTGTAGATTGCCGCTTTGAGGGTAACTATCCCTTCTGGCATGTACACGGTTTCAAAATCGACCGTTGCTATTTCGATGTCGGAGGGCGTTCGGCATTGTGGTATTCCGATCACCTGAAGATGACCGACACGATTATCGACGCACCGAAGATGTTCCGTGAAATGGACGAAATAGATATCGAGAACGTAACGATGAACGATGCCGACGAAGTATTCTGGCGTTGTAATGGTATCCGCATCAAGAATCTCAAGCTGCACGGCGGAACTTATCCTTTCATGTTCAGCAATGACATTTATGTGGACGGACTGGAAAGCAACAGCAAGTATGTGTTCCAGTACGTGAAAAATGTAGAGATTCATCATGCAAAGATTACAACGAAGGATGCCTTCTGGGAAGTGGAAAATGTGACCATCTACGATTCCGAACTCAACGGCGAATACCTCGGCTGGCATTCGAAGAATCTACGTTTGGTCAACTGCCACATTACCGGTGAGCAACCGCTTTGCTATGCACACGACCTTATTCTTGAAAACTGTACCTTCGGACCTGACTGCGACCGTACCTTTGAGTACAGCACGTTGCAAGCCGATATTCACGGAGCTATTACAAATATCAAGAACCCGATGTCGGGATGCATTGTGGCTGACGAATTCGGTTCCATAACCATAGATGAGAACATCAAGGCTCCTGCCGATTGTGAAATCCGTCTCCGGGACGAGCGTACCTGTTTTACCGATTAAGATGAAGATATGAAATACAACTTTGACAAACAAATTTCAAGACGGGGAACCGATTCCTACAAATGGGATAGCGCAGAAAGCGAAAATGTATTGCCGATGTGGGTGGCTGACATGGATTTCCGTACAGCCCCCGCTATCGTCAATGCTTTACGCCGACGGGTGGAACACGGTATCTTCGGTTATACCCGTGTGCCCAACAGTTATTACGAGGCTGTTACAGATTGGTTCGCACGCCGTCACAGTTGGACGATTGACTGCACATGGATAATTTACACATCAGGCGTAGTCCCGGCCATCTCGGCAGTCATCAAGGCTTTGACCGTTCCGGGAGATAAGGTATTGGTGCAGACCCCGGTCTATAATTGTTTCTTTTCTTCAATCCGTAACAATGGGTGTGAAATGGTATCATCACCGTTGGTCTTTGCAAGTAATACTTTCACCATCGATTATGAAGATTTAGAGCGTAAGACTGCTGATCCGAAAGTGAAGGTGATGCTGCTGTGCAATCCTCACAATCCTGCCGGAAGAGTATGGAAACGTGAAGAATTGGTACGTATTGGTGAAATTTGTATTCGCCACGATGTTACGGTCGTTTCGGATGAGATTCATTGCGAACTGGTTTTTCCAGAGTACCGTTACACACCGTTTGCTTCCATCTCAGAAAATTTCCGTCACCATTCGTCTGTATATCTCCCAGTAAAGCGTTCAATATTGCCGGATTACAGATTGCGAACATTATTTGTGCTGATGCTAACCGTCGAGCGAAAATCGACCGGGCCATTAACGATAACGAAGTATGTGATGTCAATCCTTTTGGTGTAATTGCTACTCAAGTAGCTTACAACGAAGAGGAAGAGTGGCTGAACCAACTCATCAAATATTTACAGGCCAATTTTCTCTATATGCAGGAGTTCTGTCGGGAACATCTGCCCGAGTTTCCTATCACGGCATTGGAGGGAACCTATCTCGTTTGGATGGACTGTCACAGACTCGGCATACACTCGCAGGAACTCGAACAGCGATTGGTTAACGAAGCCGGATTATGGCTCAATGCAGGAACAATGTATGGGACTGAAGGAAAAGGATTCATGCGCTGGAATATCGCCTGCCCACGTACTACACTGGCAGAAGGATTGAAACGTTTTACTGGTTTCGTAAGAAATCTTTAAGAGATATATACGGCAAATTCATTTTTAATAGAACGCAACTATATAGTTTACCATACCAAGCATTACGTATAACAAAGTAAATAGTTGCGACTTAATTTTTTATCTCATTTTTTCTTTTCTTCCACAACTGATAACTATTGATGATGTTTTGCCACATATTATACATACAGCATAATATAGCT
>ENA-OPCI01000983-OPCI01000983.1-human-gut-metagenome-genome-assembly--contig:-NODE-983-length-17705-cov-6.825099_pt1 | contig 17705 bp, 16 predicted proteins | sample MGYA00241564_ERZ501479 | MGnify/ENA primary metagenome ERZ501479 (study PRJEB25962, sample SAMEA2042630) | human gut metagenome | biome: human gut; feature: human-associated habitat; material: faeces...
ATGATCACGGCGTATCTGCTTCTGCGGCGGAAACTGATTGATCGCACTGCCGCGCCAGAGCGACAACTATGCCGTGATAGACGGCAAGGTGTACACCAACAAGAAGGTGGTTGAGGAGGAAGCCCTTAAGGCTCTCGAAATGGTATCCTCTGACGAGGAAGACAACTTTGGCGCGCTCGAACTGATGCGCCAATGACACTCTCTTACGGCTGAACGCCTCATGCAGGCACATGAAAGATGATAATATAAACAACAATGTAAAAAACATTAACCCGAGATATGAAACAGCAATATTATAACCCGCAACTGCCGGCAACGCATGCTGACGCCATAGATGTTGTATGCGCGATAATGATAACGGCCATGACACGCCTTGCCGCGGCATGCAGACTGCCGGTTAACACATACTTCGGCAACAGCGAGGCCACACGACGCAACGCCAAAGGCACAAGCCGCGCACGGAGCGGCACTATGTGGCACGGGCTATGCCGCATCTTGCTCATAGCCGCACTGGCCCTTACAGCCGCAACGCCAGCCATGGCGCAAGAGGGGCTTAACGTCAACAAGGTGTTTCAGCGGTTCGGACATGCCAAGGGCTGCAAGATGGTGGAGATGCACAACGCCAAGCTGAAAGGGTATGAGCTGAAGGTGTACAAGAGCCTTACCTACAAGAACATCGGAGCAAGCATAGAGCCTTATCTGAAGGCCGACAGAAAGAACGCCAAGAAGATACGCGAGGTGGTCGAGAACGGCCAGATAGTGAGCGGATACTACATAATGCCGCCAAAGAGCAAGGGCATCAACCGCTACATACTGTTCAGCAAGGTGAAGCCAAACCGGGGAACGGTGATATACATAGAGGGCGAACTGTCGCCCGACGACATAATGAAACTGTGTTACGCATAATCAAAGAAACAAACAATAAATATGACAAATATGAAAAAGACACTACTTCTGGCGGCGCTGCTGCCCCTGACGGGCATGGCCGCCGAAACCGGCGACACTACATTCGTGGTGAACAACAAGAAGATTGTTGTAAACGATTCAGCAGGAAGCACAAAAATATCTGTCTACGGCAGCGACGGCAAGAAGTTTAACCGCACATACGAGACTAACTTTGTTGACGGACAGGAGATTGAGCGCGTATATGTAACGTCGCCCTTCATTCCGCAAAGCCTCAACCGCAAGAAGAGCAAGCCCAGAAGCCACTATCCGCTGTTCTTCATGGGCTTCAGCCAGCTTGCCGGAAGCGTGATGGGCACGGGAGGCAACGCCGGCATGCACACACGCGACTCAAAGTCGTGGGAATATGGCTTCACGCTGACCAGTCTGGCCTTCAGAATAACCAATCCGCTGGCGCTTACATCGGCGTTTCAGATAGGTCAGGTGCATCATCACTTTCAGGACAACTACGTGCTGTCTACAACAGACGGCATAACCTCCATGAGGCAGATAGAGGGCGAGACGCTCAAGAAGAGCTACATAAGCTACACCTTCATCCGCATTCCGGTAATGTTAGAGTGGCAGAAGCGCACCGGCGGCGCTGATATGTTCGCGGCAATAGGTCCGTCTGTCGAACTGCGCTGGAACGACCACTCGCGCTACTTCATCGGAAAGAACAAAACCACCGAGACGGGCGACATAAACATGAATCCCGTAGGCCTCAACCTCGACATACGCGCCGGCTACGGCTGTCTGATGATCTACGCACGCACGGCTCTCACGCCGCTGCTCAAGACAAGCGTTGCACCCAAATGCTATCCCGTGTCATTCGGACTGGGCATACGTATATAACACAAACAATAACCCTAAAACACATTAATGATGAAACTGCTATTCTTATTTACGGCACTCATACTTTCTGCCACAGCATACGCCGAGGAGGCCAACGACACTACGTTCAACGTGAAAGACAAGAAAATAGTTGTAGACGTGCAGGACAAGAAAACTATTGTAAAGGTGTACGACAAAAACGGCTATGAATTCACAAAGACGCGCGAAATGGAATATGTAGACGGACAGGAAGTGGAGCAAATATATGTCGGCTCACCTTTAGTTCCTACAGAAGTAATGCAGAACCTGAAATTCCGCCCTTACCTGCCGACAATATGGTATGGATACAATTTTATGGGCAATAAAAAATGCTCAGACAATGGTGACGGCATCTACAGCCGAAGAAGCAAATCGTTCGAAATAGGTATAACGCCGTGGTCGTTTGCCCTGCCATTCAATAAGAGCAACACGTTTGGACTAATAGGAGGCGTTCAACTAGCATGGGTACACATGTGTTTCGATAAGAACTACGCAGCAAGCATGCAGGGCGACATGCTTAACTTCACAAAACTTGATCAAAAAGCGTCAGGCAATAATATGAACTACGGAATACTGCGTATACCGGTCATGCTATCATACCAGCTCGATTATTCATCTTATTGCATCAACGTCGGATTCTCCGGCGAAATGCGCACAAATGGTTCATACCGTTTCTCACCTGCTGCAGGCAGCAGTGCGCCTAGTGTACCTGATGGTTTGAAGCTCAACCGTTTCGGCTTAAACTTCGATTTCTCTATGTGTATTGCAGGAATATATTTTGGAACGTCAATAGGTCTTACTCCTGTATATAAAACCACAACGGGTGCAAAAGCATTCTACACATCCACACATATTGGTATCAATCTTGCAGAATTTATCAACTTATGCAAGGGATGCAAAAAGAAGAAATGACAAACATCAGATATGACGTAACAATATAAAGACATTAAAGAGTTTTTCCGAAATACTACGAATCTAATTAAATAGGCTTATAGCAGGACAATGCTTCATGTTCCGGCAGACATTAAAAAATCTGCCGGAATTTTATTTTGTCGCTATATATTCATACTGACTATCGGCACTTAACATCAATCATTAAGCATACGGCAACGCAAAAACAAATAACATACAATGGCGCATAAAGTCGACCGGCAACAGCGATAACACGGGCTATAGCCAACGAAAAACAAGTGTTGGCCTGCATAAAGTCAACCCAAAGCAGGAATATAAAGCGTAATTATTTTTCTTTAAAAACTCATCACTCGTCACATCAGCACATAACCTTCTGATTTACAAAGGATTAGAGTGTGACGAGTTGAGATTCCAACTCGTCACGCAAGCCCTGCTGTCTCCGGCCGTGACGAGTTACGGAATCAACTCGTCACACCATAACATTCTGACAGACAGCACATTAAACCATGATGTGACGAGTGACGAGTTTTTAACAAAAACTTTTTTGCTTATGCTCTTTGCCGCCATGTTACATGGCGCAAAAAGTAGCCTTTCATACTGCGAAACATGCCTTTTCATAATGCAAAATGCCACCTTTGAGTATGTGAAAAGCTACCTTTTGCAATACAGTTGATGGCGTTTTGCATAAAGCGGAATCTGTATTTACGGAAATTATGCAATAAAAAATCCCCTCAACTCCTCACAACCGAAGAGCCAAGGGGATATTATCTCAAACAATGTTTATCAATATAACAGAATCAGCCCGGCAAAACCGCTGTAGCATATCATGCGTATCGGATTGATCTTGAAATGCCACGTGCCTACCATAGTTGCCACAAAGAGGAAACAGCTAATCCAGAACTGCCAGGGATTGACAGACGGGGCACTGAAGTTCTCGGGCGTCATAAGCAGCAGGGTGGCAGCGCCGAGCAGTCCGACAACGGCAGGACGAAGGCCTGAGAATACGCTCTGAACCGTGGGCGTGTTCATATATTTCATGAACAGGCGCGATATCAGAATCATTAGTATTAGCGACGGCAACACCAGCGCAAAGGTGGCTGTTACGCTGCCGAGGATAGACATCCAGTAGCCGTAGCCGGCATTGTGGACGGCAGTATAGCCGCAGTAGGTGGCAGAGTTGATGCCGATAGGGCCCGGCGTCATCTGACTTATGGCCACGATGTCGGTAAACTCGCCCGTGGTGAGCCATCCGTGATTGTGCACCACCTCTCCCTGAATGAGCGAGAGCATGCCGTAGCCGCCGCCGAAGCCGAACAGACCTATCTGAAAGAACGTTATGAACAAATACAGGTAAATCATAAGAATATGCTCTTTATTTGGTTCGTCATTTTTTTAGATTAATGTCACTCCGTAGGCTTTATATACTTGCCGTAGACATAGCCGCCGATGCCGGCAATGAGGATAACAAGTATGGGCGAGACGCCGAGCAGCCATATAGCCAGCGCACCGGCAATGGGTATCCAGCAGTTAGTAAGAGTGATCTTGGCACTCTGTCCCAGCTTGAACGTAGGCACGGCTATGAGAGCCACAACAGCCGGACGTATGCCGCGGAAGATGGCCGCAACCACCTTGTTGTCCTCAAACTGATGGAAGAACATGGCTATGGCCAGAATGATAAGAAACGAGGGCAAGGCTGTGCCCAGACTGGTACACACGGCGCCCTTCACCTTCTTCATCTTGTAGCCTATAAACACGCTCACGTTGATGGCGAGCACGCCCGGACAGCTCTGGGCTATGGCTATGATGTCGAGAAAGTCTTCCTTGCTCACCCACTTCTTCTTGTCGACCACCTCCGACTCTATTATAGGAATCATGGCGTAGCCGCCTCCCAGGGTGAACAGGCCTATCTTGAAAAAAGTCTTGAAGCTCTCTAAATAAAAGTTGCTCATCCTTGTTTTAGTTGTTTAAAAACGAAAAGTAAAAAGACACGCGCTCCGCCTTGTCCGGCCTTTGCCGCACCGCCTTGCAGTAAAGGCGCCACGGGCTGTGCTGACGGCCGTCATGACAGGGCTCTTGTCTTTTTACTTTTCAGCTTGCTTGTTTATTATTTGTTCTCTTCAATCCACTTGCGCGCATTGACAAAGGCCTCAATCCACGGCGTAACGTCGTCGTTGCGGCGGTCGGCCGGATACCATGCGTTCTGCCACGGGAAGATGGCGCGCTCAAGGTGAGGCATCATTGCCAGATGGCGTCCATCGGCTGAGCAGATACCTGCAACGGCATAGTCAGAGCCGTTGGGGTTGCCCGGATATTCGGCATAGTTGTATTTTGCAACAACATTATATTTGTCTTCGCCTTCGGGCAGATAGAACTTGCCTTCTCCGTGAGCCACCCATATGCCCAGCTTGTTGCCGCTCAGCGAGCCGAACATTACGCTGTTGTTCTGCTGTATGTCAAGGCTGAGGAATGTGCTCTCAAACTTGTGAGAAATATTATGCAGCATCTTAGTCTTCTTCTCGTGCTCAGGATTGATGAGATTGAGCTCAACCATCAGCTGGCAGCCGTTGCAGATGCCGAGCGACAGGGTGTCCTTGCGGGCATAGAACTTGTCGAGAGCCTCCTTAGCCTTCGGGTTGAAGAGGAACGCTCCTGCCCATCCCTTGGCAGAGCCTAACACGTCAGAGTTGGCGAAACCGCCGCAGAACACAATCATGTTGATGTCCTCGAGAGTCTCGCGGCCGCTGATAAGGTCGGTCATCATCACGTCCTTAACGTCGAAGCCTGCAAGATAGAGCGAGTAAGCCATTTCGCGCTCGCCGTTGGTTCCCTTCTCACGTATGATGGCAGCCTTGATGCCTGTGCGCTCGCGGCGGTCAGCTGAAATGCCATACTGCTCGAGCTTGCCTGTGAACGAGTCATTGAACTTCATCTCCAGCGGCTGTTTCTTATAGTTGTCATGGCGTGCGTCGGCACATCCGTTCATGCTCTGGTCGCGGTCGAGCAGATATGAAGTCTTGTACCATACATCACGCAGAGCGTCGATGTCAAATTCGTGGTTGAACGCACCCTTGGCAACCTTCAGCGTGCGTGTGCCTACAGCCGGCTTACCTATCATGGCGTAGCTTATGCTGTTGTTGTCCATTATGGTCTTGAACTCTTCAGCATCCTTGTCGGCAATCTGAACGATAACGCCGGGGTTCTCTGCCATAAGAATCTTAACCATGTCGTCGCCGCCAATCTCCTTCAGGTCGATGTCCATGCCGCCCTTTGTGTTGGCGAAGCACATCTCGAGAAGAGTGGTTATCATACCGCCGGCGCTGATGTCGTGACCTGCCATTACGAGGTCTTTCTTGATAAGCTCCTGAACGGTGTTGAACGCATCGCGGAAGTATTCGGGATTCTTCACAGTAGGAACGTCGTCGCCTACCTTGCCGAGGCTCTGTGCAAAGGCACTTCCGCCCAGGCGCTGCTCATCGAACGAGAAGTCGATGTGATAGATGCTTGAGTTTGCATCGTTGACAACAACGGGAGAAACCACCTTGCGTATGTCTGAAACCTCACCGCCGCTGCTGACGATAACTGTTCCCGGGCTGATAATCTTTGTTCCGTCGGGATACTGCTGACTCATTGAGAGAGAGTCTTTACCTGTAGGAACGTTCACCTTGATGTCGCAGCAGAAGTCTGACAGAGCCTTGACGGCGCTGTAAAGACGTGCATCCTCGCCTTCCTGTGAGCGGCAGGGCCACATCCAGTTGGCAGAGAGGCTTACGCTGTCGAGACCGTCCTCGAGCGGAGCCCATACGATGTTAGTGAGCGACTCGGCCACTGACAGCACGCTGCCTGCCTCGGGCGAAGCCAGACCTGCCTGAGGAGCGTGTCCGAGGGCTGTGGCTATACCCTTGCGTCCGCGATAGTCGAGAGCTACGACGCCGCAGTCAGACAGAGGCAACTGTATTTCGCCCTGACACTGCTGGCGCGCAATCTTACCTGTAACGCTGCGGTCAACCTTATTTGTGAGCCAGTCTTTGCAGGCAACGGCCTCAAGCTGCAGCACGCGGCTGAGATACTCGTCGAGCTTGTCCTGGCTGTAAGTTACGTCTTCATAGTGGCGCTCTACGGTCTTGTCCACCATATATGTCTTTGGTGAATGACCGAACATCTGAGCAACGTCGAGGTCGAAAGGCTTAACGCCGTCGCCCTGAACGAACGAGAAGTGAGCGTCGCCTGTGGTCTCGCCTACCACATACAGCGGAGCACGCTCGCGCTCAGCAATCTTGCGCACATGTTCAATATGTTTTTCGTCAATGAGCAGACCCATGCGCTCCTGACTTTCGTTTGCTATAATCTCCTTGCTCGACAAGGTCTTGTCGCCGATAGGCAGCTTGGTCATGTCTATCTGACCGCCGCACTCCTCAACGAGCTCTGACAGACAGTTGACGTGTCCTGCCGAACCGTGGTCGTGGATGCTGACAACCGGGTTTACATCTTCCTCGCACAAGGCACGTACAAGGTTGTAAGCACGCTTCTGCATCTCGGGGTTGGCACGCTGAACGGCGTTAAGCTCAATGCCGTTGCTGTAGCGGCCTGTGTCAACAGAAGAAACGCTTCCGCCACCGAGACCGATGCGATAGTTGTCGCCACCTACAACGACAACTTTGTTGCCCTTCTGCGGCTCCTTCTTCAAGCAGTCGCGCTTTGTGCCGTAGCCTACGCCGCCGGCAAGCATGATAACCTTGTCGTAAGCATATTTCTCGTCGCCTTCCTTATGCTCGAACGTAAGCACAGAACCTGTGATAAGCGGCTGACCGAACTTGTTGCCGAAGTCTGACGCACCGTTAGAAGCCTTGATAAGAATCTGCTCAGGTGTCTGATACAGCCATTTGCGCACGGGCAGGATGTCCTCCCAGTCGCGTCCGCCGTCGATGCGCGGATAAGAAGTCATGTAAACGGCTGTTCCGGCGATAGGCCATGAACCTACGCCACCGCCCATACGGTCGCGGATCTCACCGCCCGTACCTGTAGCGGCACCGTTAAACGGCTCTACGGTTGTAGGGAAGTTGTGTGTCTCGGCCTTCAGAGAGATAACGCTCTCGATGTCCTTAACACGGAAATAGTCAGATGTCGACTGGTCTTCCGGGGCAAACTGCTCGATGACAGGGCCCTGAGAGAAAGCCACGTTATCCTTGTATGCACTCAGAATCTTGTGAGGATTCTCCTTTGTCGTCTTCTTGATCATGTTGAAGAGCGACGACTCCATCTCCTTGCCGTCGATGATGAACACACCGCCGAAAATCTTGTGGCGGCAGTGCTCTGAGTTGATCTGTGCGAAACCGAAAATCTCCGAGTCGGTCAGCGGGCGGCCGAGCTCTTTCTCAATCTTGTGCAGATACTCAATTTCTTCAGGCGACAGCGCCAGACCTTCCTGCTCGTTGTATTCCTCAAGGTTGTCAACGTGCTTGATAGGCTCCGGCTTGTGGTCAACAGTGAAGATGCTCTGGTCGAGTCCGTCGTACATGCGCTGCAGCATAGGGTCGTGGTCGGCATCCTTGCTGCTTACGGGGAAGTATTCCTCTATACGCGAAATGCCGTTCAGATTCATGTTTTGTGTAATCTCAACGGCATTTGTGCTCCAGGGGGTAATCATCTCGCGGCGCGGGCCTACGAAATATCCGCTGAGGCAGTTGTCTTCTACGAGTGTGGCATCGCCATAAAGCCAGCACAGTTCCTTTATTTCCTCGTTATTGAGCTGATGGTCAGCTTCGGTAGCAATAACGCTTTGTGATGGAGTTCTGAAAAAAAGAATCATATTTACGGTATATAATTGTTTGTTCTTGAAAGATATTCAGCTGCTCTACTTGGCCGTCCGGCATAAAAGATTTCGAGATGCAGCTTTTCTTGTGCAAAGATAATGCAAATCGGGGGCAAGACAAAATAAATTCATTGATTTTTAATGGTTTTGGCTGTTTAATCATAATGCCGGCATGCCTTTCATACTATTGTTGCCGGCAACTGCTTTGCACGCATCGGCTGGGCACCGGCTAAATGTAAGCTTCTTTCAGACGCAAAGCAACGCCCGGCGATAAGTTATAAAGTGTTAACAATTTGTTGAAATTGCAATGCGAACGGTTTAAATTCATATATTTGCAGACAAATATGAACGACCGTTCGGTTTTATTTGCCGCATATGGTCAACACGGTAAAAACACTTTAGAGAAAGACAAAGAATATTTATTGTTTAATTAAAAAAATTGAGTTATTATGAAAAACTTACAGAGAGTGCTTATGCTGGCCCTCGCAGCCATAATGATTACGGCGTGCAGCAAGTCGGGGCTGAAAGATCTGACAGGGGTGAAAATGGACACGGAGAGCGCTGTTGAGAAAGCCAAGTCGATAGCAGCCGACAACATCAAGCCCGACCAGTGGAAGATAATCAGCGTGTCGTGGACCGAAGGCATGGGGCGCGACGAACTTTCTAACAACGTTTCTATTTTTACCTATGAGATGGTTGACAAAGACGGACGCGTGTGGAACCAGTCGTTCATGTCTGACCTGGGCTGGAAGGCAACAGAGCTTACTGACGCCGGATGGGAGAAATGGCACAAAAATCTCAACGCCAAAGACGTGCCTGCCATAGACATGGCCAACCTTAACCCTGCCGAAGTGATGAAGGACATTGAGGCTGCAAAGGCACTGATACCGGCCGAATTTGAGTTTAAGTCGATGGACAGCTACACGATGAACACATACGACGACCCGAAAGTTTCAATAAAACTCAACGTCATCGAGAAAGGTAAGGAGACCGTAAGCAATGCGGGACAGACCTCAACGGTGTTCTATGAACTCGACTTCAGAAAGAACGCCAAAGGAAAGATGGAGCTTGTAAAACCATAACAACACATACAGCCTTGCGGAAACTTGACAAAGGATATGCCGCAAGGCTGTATTTTTTCCGGCAGACCGCAATATAAAAAAAATCTTGCCTCACAAAAACAAAGCCCATAAATTGTTCCGGCACAATAAAGACATCTGCTGCAGGCACAGCTTCTGATTACTGATTTGCCTTTTGCAAATCTATCTGCAAACCAATTTATTGCTGCATCTTGTCCGGTTGCACATCGTCCGGATAAACACGAAATATTATCGGTATGGTGTATCTAACATCTATGCATTTGCCGTTCCGCTTACCGGGATTCCAGCGCGATCCGTCGGCACGGGGTACTGAAAGAGAACTGATGCACTCAGTTTGTAGTTTTCCTGTCACAAGGATGTGCACAACCTGCGTCAAGGATATGTACAAAGCATTACAAGGATGTGAACGTCATGTTCAACGAACCAAAAAGTCATAGAAAGGAGTGTAGAGCCGGTCGTTCACCTCCAGATAGAGATAATTGTTCTTGAAGTCATAGAGTTGGTTGAAACGTTGCAGGAAGTTGTTGCCCAACACGCCGTCCATCGCGTCACTGGCCTGTACACCCGTTGTCACCGTAGAAAAGGCACCGGGTATGCGAGGCAAAGTCAGTGCATCTCCCAGTGTTACCGAATCGAAGTACACATTCTGAAGTTCATCGCCGTCCTTCACCGTACCGGCTATGCGCGAGATGGCAAATGGTTTCTGTGTGCCCAGCAGGCCGTTGCGACGGACGAAAGGTGTATTGAGATCGAACACACGGTCGGAACCGGTATCCACCTCTACCGACACCAGATAATCCACTCCGCCGACACGCACGCCGACCGGAACGACCGGCACTCCAGACTCTCCAGGATCTCCAAGACGATAGTCCATCTTCAGCCTGACAGCCTTGTCCGATGCCGCCTTCTGCCCGTCGCCCAATTCATACAGGAAGATGGATTTCCGCCGATAATCAATGCGGACATCAAAGTTCCTCAGATAAGACAGCCCCAGCACACCGTCCCAGGCATCGGGCGGATAAGGAATAGCTACCAGTTTCAAGCCGGAAATGGCCCGGCTGCCCATCCTCACCACCTGAGAGGACTCTGTGGAAGGAATGGTTTCCACCGAATTGGCGCTATTGTTCTCCACACTTCCCGTAAAGGCAGCCAGCCCTTCGGTGCGCGGCGAATTGGAATTAAGCACCACATCCGTCGCTCCAGTGTCCAGCAGAAAGCGCAGGGGGCGGTCGTCCTGCCCGTTGATATAGACTGTCACATACAGACGGTTGTCGGCACCCAGTTCGAAAGGTATCGTGTCGACCGGAGATTTGCTAATCTGGGCATGCAGCTCAGGCAGACACAACAATGTGCACAAAACCAAAATTGCACTGATTCGTTTTATTCTCTTCATATTTGTGTTTTTAAAAGTTGCATGCAAAGATATACAAATTTCAATTCATGCAACAATTCTAATGTTATAAAAATACAAATACCAACAACAAAACAACAATATGCAAAGGAAAACAGTCAAACCACAGATAAATGTAAACCAAAGCTAAGACATTATCTATTTTATTAAAGGACCTTCGCTGCCACACAACACATACAAAGATTTTTCGCCGCGTTACTACTTGCGCAAATCAGCCGAAACAACAGCATGTTTAAGTGAAGAGTGAAGAAACATCGTTCGACGTTAGTCAATTCAAATGCTTTGTGGTGATACAAAATATTGTCTTAAAGCAACAAAGCTAATGTTCTGTCGGATTTGCAAGTATTGTTGAGCGCAGCGGAAAATTTGACTGCATGAAATATAAGAACCAACGGTCAGCGAAGCTAATCTGTAATCCGCAACTCATACCAATTAATTAAAAATAGAAAGTAATCGGATTGCAAATTAGCTTCGCTGACTGTTGGTTCCTTATACTCAATTCCGGCAGATTATTCTTGTTGCTACATATCAGTCGGCACGGGCAAGGCATACGACATACACAACCATCACCGGCACCGAAATAATTTTATTGACTACAGGCAGCAACTTGCGGCTTGCATACATAGCAGTAAGATTATCCTTGCCGCTGCCAAGTCCGTCGTCACCGATAAGGTATTTCTCGGCAGACGAAACATCATCTATCTCCTGGCTGTTCATCCCAAATACACACATCCGTGTATCACGCATCCTGCACCCCGCCAATCTATCAACGACACGTCCTGCCGCACCTCCTAAACCCAAAACAGCCACACGATAATACGGATTATGAGGAAAATCAATAACTGATTTATCAGCATCTTCAACTTTCATACGCATAAACTTTTAAATGTTATCATGGCGCAAAGATATATGGAAGGGTGTGCAAAAATGAAGCAGAAGGAGCAAACAAATATATTGATACTTTCTGCTGTCTTATTGTTTTATATTCTCGCCTTGCCGATGATATGTCCTGACATAGCCCACAATACCAACAAAAAACAAGCGAAATAACCTATTTAGGTTAAAAGAATAAAAAAACAATGCTGTGCCTTGATTTTTCACAGGCAGAAGAGTAACTTTGCGACATAACATAAAAACACAAGAATATGAAAAACAAATTTTTAAGGATTGGGCATCATAATAAAAATGTCTGCACGGCATACAAAAGCAAAGAACAACATTATGTAACCACATTTTTTTTAAATAAGCTATGGAAAACGTATGGAAGATAGGCTCGCGCTGGAGCGACGACGGTACGCGAGACTCAAGCATAATTTCGATATTCAGAAGGAGCAATGTTGTTTTCTTAGGACATAAAAACTGTATAGAACGTTTTAAGAATGAAGTAAAGAAGGGCGACTATTTTGCTATTGCCGACGGTCTGTTTGTTCAATCGGTGGCTAAGGCTACATCAGACCCGATACCATTAAATGAACTGATAAAGCAAAACGCCATTAAAGTTAAGAAGGGTGAACCGTTCGACCTGGAAGACGACTGGGGATATGGAGTTAAGGTAAAGATAGTGGACTTAACTAAAGACCAAATGTTCGATTATAAAAGAGGTTGTTTCTTTAAAGCAAACTCTATAGCTGAAAAAGTGAAAAAACTATTTAACGAAAAATTGGAACACAGAATGGACATAACGGCAAAGACGTGCAGGATTAAAGGCAAGCAAGGAGAATGTAACGGCAAGGAATCTATTATTAACGGCCGGACAAGATACGTGATACCCGTTTATCAAAGAGAATATTCGTGGGGATACGAGCAGATAACAAGGTTTGTCGACGACATATTTAAAGGTTTCTGGGGCGTGGACAGAAAGATAATAAAAGAGCCTTTATTTATTGGAACCATGCAGCTTTCGTATGAAAAATATATCAATGAAAACGAATGTGAACAAGATGTCATTGACGGACAGCAAAGACTCAGTACGATTATATGCATGCTGAAATATCTGCAACTGAAATATCAGTCGGCAGAAGTGTTAAAGCAGACAGGAAGCCTTGACTGGATAGAGACACGAGTAAACAACGGCAAGGAGCAAGAATATCTTAATGCCATGCTGTCGTTGGATTGCCTAAACAATACTGACCTTGACACAGAGCAGAACAACTACATAAAAAGCATTGCCGTCATAGACGAATGTTTTAAAGAAATAACTACGGACAATGAAGGAAACCAGATTGCAGAATTCTCTGAAAATATAGATTCGTTTGTTGAATATATCTTAAACGACATATTGGTCGTGGTTATCGAAACCGTGGCAGGATTATCCAAGACCATTCAGATATTCAACACTATTAACACTGCCGGCCTTGACCTGAACGGCGACGACTTGTTTAAGGTGCGCCTGTATGAATATCTGCACGACATAAAGGGCCTTGGTGAAGAAACTTTTAATGAGATTGGCGAAATATACAAGAATGTGAAAACCAGAAACCACAAATGGAGAAAAACACATAACTGGGATTTGATTGACATCAGGCTGGTGCGTTCGATTTATAAAGAATACATCATCTCGAAATACAAACTGCCGACAAGCCTTTACGCTAAAGCCACCGACACCTTCTTTGACGAACTGTTTGACGTCTTGCTCAACGTACAAGGACATAACGACATGACAGGAGTTGAACGTGTGGAGCTGTCATTGGAAGATTTGTGGAATATTATTGAGGTTGCATGTTTTTGGAGAGAAAGTGATTTTAGAAATAACGACGAATTTATTTCTTATACATTGATAGAACGCTCACGCTACAGCCGCTACTTAAGCATTGCATACCTTATATTGCTTTCAAATAAGGATAAGCAGAAAGAAGAAAGGCTTGATGAAGTTTACGGCGTATTACGCCTGCTATGCAGAATGTTCTTCTGCTGGAGCATAATGTATGCCCGACAAGTAAACGAGATGCATTCACTCATGCGTAACATATATAATAAGACGGCGGATTTTCAGAACAATAAAGAAGATATATGTTCATCGCTGACTGAAAAGATAAAGGAAAATGACAACAGGATGTTTAGAACTAACTGCATAGGCCAGCCTATAGCGGACAACAGGGTTTGGAAAGACCTGATTTGCCTGTTAAGCGATTATATGGACGAAGTTGAAGTAGGAACACCGCTCGAAGAACTGAAGGACAAATTTGAATGGGGCTATTATGACATTGAGCACATTCATGCAAACTGCAATGAGAAAGAGGGTACCGATATTGACGGGGATTTACAAAACAGCATTGGCAACCTGATGCTGCTCGAATATGACATAAACAGATCTATAGGCAATCTGCCTTTTAAGGAAAAGAAAGAACGCGGCAACAACAAGCTATGCTACAAGGACAGCTGCTTTGCCGTGATGAAGAAAATAATGCAAAAAGAGAACTGGGGCAAAGAAGAAATAGAGGAACGCAGAAAAGAGGAAATAGAGAAAATATCGCGCTTCATATTCGAATGATATGAAAATATAATCAGACATAACGGAATTTTGCGGATATGCACGTGTTGTTGAGCGCAGCGAAAAATTCGACAGCATCGAGAAACAGCAAGAGTAATGTTCTGGCGGATATGCTATCCGACAGCATCAAATATAAGGATCTGCGATCCGCGACTCATACCTATTAATCAAAAAAATAGGAAGTAATCGGATTGAAAAATCCTTTTACTTAATTCCGGCAGATTGCAAATCAGCCGGCACAATAGCTTTGTTGGTATATGCCTATTGTAGGGAGATTAATTTTATTGATTGTCGGCTGCGCTCGGCATAACCAAATATAATTTGCTTCTGCTCTCACTTGCACGACAATTGCAAATCAGCCGGCACATTAGCTTCGTTGCTACATACCCAGCGGCACGAAAATTTGACGCATACATCATTCCACGGCAGTATCTCTTACGAAAATTTACTGACAAAAGAATAAAAAAGACAAGCCTGTGCCATGATTTGTCACAGGCTAAATTGTAACTTTGCAGCGTAACCTAAAAAAACAATAAATATATGGCAGCAAATATATTTGGACGGTATGTATGGCTGATAGACATCCTGCGCAGGTATAAGCGCCTGACATTTAAGGAAATATGTTCGTTGTGGCAGGAAAGCGGACTAAGCTATGGCGAGGAACTGCCACTGAGGACATTCCATCGCCACCAGGATGCAATAAAGGACATCTTTGACGTGTATATAGAATGCGACAAGAAGGACGGATACAGATATTATATTGACGAGCCTGAAAGGCTTGAAAGCAACAACCTGTACAACTGGCTCATAAGTTCTTACTCTACGCTCAACCAGATAAAGGCCGACAGCAAGCTGGAGAACAGAATTATATTTGAGAACATACCGTCGGGACAGACATGGCTGACACATATCGCAGAAGCCATGCGCAACAACAGGGTGCAGAGCATAACATATCACGGATTCGGCAAGTCGGAGTCAACGACATTCGACATAGAGCCTTACTGCCTTAAAGTGGCTCACCGCCGCTGGTATGTGCTGGCGCGAAGTCCCTATTATTCTGAAAGGAACAAGGAGAAAGGCATTAAGCCATACGATGTCTTCCGGATATATGCCCTCGACAGGATAATGGATATAAAGGACACGGACAAGACGTTCACAATGAACAAAGACTTCGACGCGGCGAAATACTTTGAAGGCTGCTGCGGAGTGATTACGTCTGATGAGCCTTTACAAAGGATTGTGGTGCGTGCATACGACAACTTCGTAGATTATCTGCGTACGCTGCCGCTGCATGAGTCGCAGCGCGAACTCAGCAGCGACGAAGAGTCTACGCTGTTTGAATATCACCTCAAGCCTACGTTCGACTTCTATCAGCTGATACTTGCGCAGGCAAACCAGCTGGAGATAATAGAACCTGAAGCGGTGAGAGAGGAGATGCGCGGCCTTGCCCTGCACATACTGAAATTTTACGACAAGCCTTAACAGCCTAAAATCTATGCGCGGCAGGAAAGGGACGTCTATAATATAGCATGAAAATGAGACGGGATATCCCGACTTACCGCAGACATGTCATATAGTTTCGGCAGGATTGCAGCCTTATATCAAACAGACGGCAAGACTATGACAGGAAACTATAACTTAAATTTTCAGATGCCGGAACTTTAACTCAAGACCGGGTAGCAACCTACACAATAAACATTAAATATAAAAAATCAACAAAAAGAAACGGGGCGCCGGCAAGGCGTCCCGTCATTCACGTTATTAGAAAGAGTCCATTCAGATATTTGACCGGTTTCGTATCATTCCCATACAATAGGCACGTTCTTCAGCTGAATATACTCGTTGATGGACGACGAGTTTCGGCCTCCGCCAAGATTCCACGGGCCTTTAACAAGTACAAACGACGTAACCGTGGAAGGTACCTCACAGATAGTGGCAAACTTCAGTTTTACAGCCACATCGGGATTAAGGTTCTTCTTGTCGTCATAGTCGCAGCCAGCACCATACTCGTTGCCGTCGGCATCATAAGCCTTTGTAAGACCGGCTCCGCCTACAAGCGCATTCTGTATACTCAGGCTTACAGCCTTTACCTTAACATAAATGTCAACGCGGTTGGAGCCCTTGCTGCCCTTGGCCTCAACAAACTCCAGCGTGAAATACTTTGAGCCGGGATTGCCCACCAACACACCCGAGGCTGACGGAAGATAGCTTACAGAAGGAGCATTCTGAGCTGTCGTGGTAGTGGAGGCTGTACCGGTAGTAGTGGTTCCGGTAACTTCCTGCACGACGCCCTTGGCGGCTTCTTTCAGTTTCTTGAAAAACTGCGCATCGGCCTGTTGAGGTATTGCAAAGAGAGCTATTGCAGCAATGCAAACTGTTCTGATAATCTTTTTCATAACCAAAAAAATTTTTAATATTAAACAATCATTTCTATAAAATGCACTTAAGCTCGTAACTTCTAACTTTCGCCGTTCCTGCGTTCGGCAATCTTCCGGTTGGCACTGTCGCGCGCCGCCGGATTATGGTGCAGATGTCCGTCGTCATCGCGAAACACCGGTCCGGGAGACTTATGGTTGGCAAACTCGTCAACCATCGAGCTGCCCTTACCCATTCCGTTTGTAAGTATAAAGAATATCGCGCCACAGGCAGCCACGGTTATCAGCACCTGGAAGAACAGCGCAATAAGGGCTACAAGGAACACGAACACAGCAAGGCAGACGGCAACGACACAGACAGCCGAGAACACGGTGAAGACAACGCCGTGCTTTATACCGACAGACATTATGTTGCGCACAAGCGACCATGCAAGTCCGGCTATGACGAGAATCCAGAAGGCTGTGGTACCGATGCTGTTCTTCGTTTCATCGGAAGCGCCGAAGATGTCTGCTCCGACAGATAGCACAAACACTACGGGAAACGTAAGCACAAAACAGATGAAAAGCAGTTTCATCGATAGCGACTTGCCCATCATTTCCTCAAGCACACCCTTAAACATGAATATCTGTCCTATCTGAAGCACCACAAACACGGCAAAGGGTATAATGCGGAACAGCTTTGACCAGAATCCGTATTCCTTTGACAGGCACCACCACATACAGTTGTTGCCCACTATGGCATAAACCTCAAATCCGCAACTACGCGCCTAATATGATACAGAAGCGAAAATAATCT
>ENA-OPCI01000985-OPCI01000985.1-human-gut-metagenome-genome-assembly--contig:-NODE-985-length-17618-cov-3.551728_pt1 | contig 17618 bp, 15 predicted proteins | sample MGYA00241564_ERZ501479 | MGnify/ENA primary metagenome ERZ501479 (study PRJEB25962, sample SAMEA2042630) | human gut metagenome | biome: human gut; feature: human-associated habitat; material: faeces...
GCCGTTGATTAATAAAAAGTTAAAAATGATGTCAGAATTAACAGAACATACCTTGGCAAATGAAATAGAAGCTCCACATGAAATTTTAAGAAAATAGGCAAGTCAACTTCCAGTAAAACGGAATATTTAACAGCGTAATAGAAAAATCCTGTTCAATATATGAATATGAGCAGGATTTTTCTATTTACAACAATATTTTTTACAATATTTCCTTTGATTATCTGGAAAATTTTTCACTGTAATGACTATTCATATCCTCCCAGTCCATGAACAATACATAAAATACTTTGCCATATTGCTGGCTCTCAACAATTCTCCCATGGTCAAGCACAGGCAGATACGCTCCATCCGCTCTTCGTAAATGAAAGTGAATATAATCATTTTCATTGCCATTATCAATCTGTTTCCAAATGCTTGCTTCTATCTTCTTCTGTTCATCTTCGCGTATCAGGTTGCGGAAACTTTTCTTTGTAAGTCTGAATAGTTCATCCATATCTTTATACCCGGCCATATGAAGAAACTCCTGGTTTGCATAAAAGAGTTCGTCATCTTCTTTGTCTGCTCTGTATATGATAAATGCTCCTGGAAGGTTCTCGGAGATATCCTTGAATGCAAATCCAAGTTGTTTACGAGCCCTTAATTCAAGCCCTTCCTTATATGCCATACAGCCATTTTTCCCATGAAGTTTTATTTCGTAAAGGGCTGCATCTGCACAGCGCATAAGCTGTGAACGATTAGACGCAAATGTCGGATATTCCGCATATCCAAGAGAAATAGAAAATTGATGTTCTTTTCCCTTGTATGAAAATGTCTTTGGAGCCATAGTGAATTGCTGTAGCTTCTCTTTTACATCATCGTAGGAATAATCTTTTAAAAGAATAACGAACTCATCGCCGCCGTTTCTTCCTAATAACGCACCAGACGGGAAAAAAGCTTTCATACTGTCTGCCAGACTCTTTAATGCATTGTCTCCATAGACATGCCCATAGATATCATTAACAAACTTAAAATCATCAATATCAAGGAGTACAGCCACAAATTTTGCTTCCGGATTTTTAGTAATCATCTGTTCTGCCAGTTCATCGAATCCATAGCGGTTGTAAATACCTGTAAGAGAATCTGTGTGCGCCAGTATTTGAAATTTGTTTTTATTTTCTTTTGATACCAGCCATACCCGGGTAAGAACTGCCAAAAGCAAGGTAATCGCAATAAAGAAAACACTGATTACTGCTATTAATGTATTGTTTTCCCAGCCATTTTCAGGCGTTACTTCAAACTTCCAGTTCTCCTCTCCTATCATAAAGTCATAAGAAACCGGATCCGTTAATTGATGATCTGACTGATAAACAACTTTATAATGATTACTCCATGGATTATCCGTTTTTGAAAGACTATATTCATATCCAAACTTCGAAAGTGCACTTGTTGCATCTGAAAAAATATCCGGAACACGAAGGATAACAATGGTAAATCCCCAAAAATATTCCTGTCCGTTTTCATCTTTCAGATAAATAGGATTGCGGACAGCAATTCCATATCCCCCCTGTTTCAATTCAAAAGGCCCCTGTGTAACGATTGTATGATGATCTCTTGCATATATGGAAATTTCACCACGGTCTTTATCATGAATCAGATCAATCTTACCTGTCTCATTTCCCTCGGCCGGATAAATATCCGTTACAATGCCAGCCGGAGCAAGCTGTATGCTTTCAACAGAATCCGACATAATATTTTCTGCAATTGTGTCAAATTGATTGATTTCTCCATTTTCACTGATCAAAAGCTGTTTCAGAACATCTGTAATCTCTATTCCATTTGTAATCTCATTCTTTATACGTTCCCCATAGGTTGTTACATTTAATTGTGCTGTTGTGCGGCTCTGCTCTTTTTCATGGGTATCTGTTTTGTATACAACTAAACTAACAAGGCATATGCCCAGTAAAAAAACGATAAGAGGCACAAGCGTTTTTTTCTTCACCTAATTTACCTCGTTTTATCTATCTAATGTTTTTATAATAAAGCATTATATCACAGAAGTAAAAAATTTGAATAGATTTTGCCCCAAAAGTTATAGGACGTTTTTCTATTGTACTGATAACGTTTTCCTTGCGTACAATGGAAATATTGGTGTAAAATGCAATTAGTTCTTAACGTAATTTTAAATGATTGAAGATGACGAGGCAACCGCGAATGAAAAAAAGAAGTAGCGCTTCTAAACAAATAAAAAAATACAGTTTGATTGTTGGATTACTTGTTTTTATTGCATCCTTTCTTTTTGGATATATTAATTTAAAGAACATAGAAAAAGGAAAAAAAACAGCCGCCACTTATACTGCCCAAAGTACAGTAAGACGAATCAATGCGCAATTGAATCAGTATGTTGAACTTTCAGAGTTTCTTGGAAATGTAGTTCTCGCAGGATATAACCTGGATCAGACTTCATTTTCGGAATTAGCGAAAATGCTTCCAAACGAGGATGGTATTGTGAAAGCTTTTGAACTTGCGCCGGATGGAGTTGTTACTGATGTATTTCCACAGCAGGGAAATGAGAACGCATTTGGAATAAATATGCTGACAGATCATGAGCGTAAGGATGATGCAAACCGTGCGAAAGAAACCGGAAACTATACACTTGGTGGACCATATAAATTAAAACAGGGAGGAACAGGCGCTTTGCTGTTCCATCCGGTTTATAAAGAAGATTCTATAGACAATGACTCTTTTTGGGGCTTTGTGATTATGGTCATCGACTGGGATAAATTTATAGATGAAATAGGTTTGGACCGATTAAATGAAGCTTCCTATTGCTATGAAATATGGACAACTGATGAAACTACAGGCAGCCGAGTTGTTCTGACTCAAAGTCAGGAACACATACCTAAGAACAGCCTTACAGTAGAATGCGAAATTCCTAATGATACATGGTATGTAGATATTGTACCAGACGAAGGCTGGATTTCCATTTATCAATGGATTGCTGTTATTGCCGTTTCCTGTATAACGTCCTTAATGGGCGCCACTATTTTTAATCAGGTGCGCAGTAAAAAATATCGTGAAAACCAGTATGCAGTGGAACTGAAAAAGTCCGCTGAACAGGCAAGAGAAGCAAGTGAGGCAAAAACTCGATTTCTGTTTAATATGAGCCATGACATCCGAACCCCGATGAATGCAATCATTGGGTTTTCAGATCTTCTCGGAAAGAATCTTGACAACGAAGAAAAAGTACGAGAATATTTGAAAAAGATTAAATCTTCCGGAAACTTTCTGATGACGATTATTAATCAGGTGTTGGAAATGGCCCGTATCGAAAGCGGAACTGCTATATTAAAAACAGAAGCAGCAAATTTGAGCGAATTATTTTATTCGGTAAATACAGTATTAGAATCTGATATCCAAATGAAAGGTATCCACTGTTCTATCGATACAAATGTTCAACATAAATATGCATTTTGTGATAAGACAAAGCTCCAGGAAATATATTTGAATATCATGAGCAATGCCATCAAGTATACTCCTGACGATCATGCGATTCATGTGACTATTAATGAGACGAATTTCGATGATAAAAAAGCACGGTATGTATTTGTCTGCGAAGATACTGGAATTGGAATGGCCTCGGAATACCTTCCACATATCTTCGATGAATTTTCCAGAGAACATACAGCTACGGAGAATAAAGTCAGCGGTACAGGTCTTGGTCTTTCTATCGTGAAATCCTTTGTCGAACTGATGAATGGTAGGATTCATGTGGAAAGTGAGCCGGGAAAAGGAACAAAATTTACAGTAGAAATCCCACTGGAACTTGCTTCTGAAGAGGATATATGCAAAAAAGAACTGCCAGAGCAAACGTTTATGACCGATAAAAATATTGGAAAACGTATTCTTCTTGCAGAAGATAATGAATTAAATGCTGAAATTGCGATGGAACTACTGAAAGAAGAAGGATTTCTGATCGACTGGGTCAAAGATGGCCAGGAATGTTTTGATAAACTGGAAGAATCAGATGACGGATACTATGATCTGATTCTTATGGATATTCAGATGCCGATCTTGAATGGCTATGATACAACCGCAAAGATAAGGCAGATGGAAAACCCGAAAAAAGCAACCACACCTATCGTTGCCATGACCGCAAATTCCTTTGACGAAGATATTGAGATGACTCAAAAGGCTGGAATGAATGGATTTATTGCGAAACCATTAGATGCGGAAAAGATGTTCACTATATTAAAACAGAGTATTGTAGAGAATTAGTTATAGAATTAAGAATGTGCCTCGGCACATTCCAGCGCCTGCGGCTTTGCTGCCGCAGGCTTTTCTATTCCTCCCATTCAGGCGGCTCCTCACATCCCAATGGATCAAGCATGCAGTTTATTTCTATTCGAATATTTTCCAAATGATTATCCAACATTATATACACTTTCAAATCATGCATCAGAAGGAAAAGCAGCTCAAGAAAATGTCCCACAATAAAACGAATCATTATCTTATATTGATCTGACATCGTACCACAACAGACACTGAGTACTGAATTTAATGGTTGTATCCGATGAACTCCTTCGCTGATTTTATCTGCAAATGTATGATATAACTCTTCATCATATTTTGTGAAGTCAACCTTGTATACGCCGTCATATTTAATAAAATCAACCTCATGTACAGCACTTTTTTCTATTGGGAAAGATCTGTCAACAAATTCTGGATTCACTTCATAAGCCTGCATTTTATTATTCTTTTTTTCAGATTCATACATCACTTTAAATAACCAGTTTACAAGAACCGGTCTTGTCAGAAGTCCCACATAAAAGTACGGGAGTTCTTCAAACAGCCACTCATAAAAGCGGTCTGTAATCATCAGATTTTCCGGAAGCCAGCTGCCTTTCTGATTCTGGTTCATATATTCGTCAATTTCATCATGAAAACTTCCCAATTCATCATCTTCCAGATCAAATACATCTTGAAAGCAAGCTTCCATAATCGTATAAACTGCTGCTTTAGATTTTTCAAATTCCAGATAATTGTTCTGTTCCATAATTTTTTATCTCCTATGTAGTATGATTTTATCTTGTTCTTTTATAGCCTTACAACATTGTGCAAGTAAACTATGTTTTTTCCCCTTTTTACTGTTATGTCATGGACTTTCTGTTTCAGTGTCAGGGACTTCCGTGGGCTACGCTGCGCACCACGGAAGTCCTTCTTCTTTCTCTTCCACAAGTGAAAGTTTGAAATTTCGGCAATCCGGATCGTCGAACATCTTCTCATCCAGCATGCTCTGAATCTGAGATCGCATGTAACGGCATCCGAGATTTTTTCCGGCAGCTTTTTCTGCCAGGATTCGTTTTGTCTTATCGTCTACGGAAAGATTCACCATATACAGCTTCTCCAGCTGACGAATCGGGGACATCTGTTTTCTGCTGTTCAGAATGTGCTCAAAATCATCGACGGTCAGAGCATTTAACGCTACGATCTGCTGGATACGTCCTGCAATCTCCCGGCGGACATTTCCGTACTCGACAAGATCTTCGATTGTGATTGAATCCTCTTCTTCATCAGAAGCTACGCTCTGGAAGAATCCGATTGCTGCCGGTTTGTCTTCACGGTTCTGAAGCAGCGTCTCAAAACTTCCGCAGAAGACAAATGAAACATGACTGCAATCAATTGTCGTCTTTTTGGCATCATTGCCTTCTGAGACGAAATCAACTTTATCTCCGTCCATAATCTTTAGAAATTCATTTTGGATTTTTCGGGAATAATCTACTCCGGCCGACCCGATCGATGGCTCAAAGAGCTTGTCTGCCTCATCGATGACAATCAGCATTTTTTTCACTTTTTCGGCAGGCTCCTCAAGGAAAATATCTTTTACATGATAGCTGCCTTTCCAGCCGTCACAGGCAATCTGAGGACCATTCACGATTTTGATGAACGGGAATCTCTTCTGAAGGGAGCGCCAGATTTCTGTTTTACCACATCCGGTCGGTCCGGCAAGAATCATATTCCGTCTGCGTCCTTTCAAATGATTGTAGAGCATGATTGCTGCTGCTTTTTTTGCATTCTCCTGTCTGTAGACATTCTCGTCCAAATATTCGTAGATCATCTGTGGTGTCCATTCGACTTCGCCTTCGTCAAATGGCGTCTTATCAAAAGTTGTTTCGAACTCCGGCTCTGGCTTTATATACTTATAAGTCTTACGCTCTGATGCTTCAGCAAGAATCTGAGCCAGCTTATCTGTTTCGCTGAGGCTTAAATCTGTATTGACCAGTGCTTCAAGGAGAACCGCCCCGGCTGTCGCTTCCCGGTTTTTCTTCCAGAAGCTTGCAAGTTCTTCTGTAAAGTCCAGAAGTTCATAGTATTCTTCATCGCTTATGTCATCATACTCTCCGGCCTTTGCATCAGCTGTAAAGGTTACTGCCGGATTTGTCATCGTGACGTCAACTCCGCCCTTTGTCATAAGTCCAATATAAGTTTTCCAGAAATCAAAAGCTTTTTCTCTTAACATAAATGTACCCTCCCAGGTTTGTTTTCATTTTCGATTGAAAATATATGTTCAAATGTGTTTGTTTTCATGTGTTTCTTTGTTTATGTCTCTATCTTACTACATCACATTTTCACATCTGTAACCGGGAAGGGTACCTTCTCATCTTCTATATAATCTCCGCAATAATAAATGTTGCATTATCTTCCGCGCCCATGCGATTGACTTCATCGACCATTTTTCCACGCGCTTCCGCTACCGGCATCTGCAAGATTTCTTCCAGGACTTCATCTCTCACCATATCCGTCACACCGTCTGTACAAAGCAGATACTTATCACCTTTCTGATATTCAAGCTTGTAGAAATCCATCTTTTTAAAATCATCTGCATACTCCGTTCCGATATAACCGACCAGCGCACTTCGTATATGCCCCGGATGGCGGTAAGTATGATCGGTGGATAACTGCGCAAGCTTCCCTTCACGCAGCCGGTAAATCCTGGAATCTCCAAGAGACATTCCGAAAATGTAATTCCGACCGAACTTTAACGCCGCCATGGTCGTCCCCATTTGCCTTACCTTCTGCATTTTCTTCCATTTTATAAGATTGGCTTCCATTGCTTTTGCAATTTTCCACATACATGCTTCATAGTCAGCCTCTTCTCTCGATCTCCATGGGCATTCTGCCTTCGCAAGTGTCACTGCCGCAATATACGAAGCCATCTCGCCGCACGGCAGGCCGCCGATTCCGTCGAACACAGCAACCCATTTACCTGACACATCAGCCTCTGGCGCATGAAGGATTTCACCTATAGGATTATCTTCCAGTAATTCTGCCACATCGAAATCATCGAAATCCGGAATCTCCCCATTCTCTTCCGCTTCTCTATAACTCTCTTCAATAATCTGCAACATTTCTTCAGACAGTTCTTCTTCCTCCGGTTCCACTTCTTCCGGCTCTCCTGACGTCAGACGCAGCGCAATTCCCCCGTCCGAATCCATGTATTGCCCGTTAAAATAAAAATTGTCTTCGTTCGTGTCCCGGAACTCGCCGGTCATGCTGGTACATACCGCTTCCACTTTCACCAACTTTTCCTTATTCTTCGTCATATGACTTCTCCCATACTCCTGCAAATGTATCTAACAGATCTTCTGATACGACACACATCATGACAAATGCCTCATACGGGTTGACCGGATATAACTCGATCATTCCCGCTTCTATTAACAAATCATTGGTCTCATCTACAAATTCATTAAAACGTGCCGGTGCACTTTTCGTCAGTTTTTCTTCGTCCAATGCATAAATCAGGAAAATCAGTGTAATCAGATCAAATCGCTCAATCGGCTTACCACCTAAAATTCCATTGATTCTGGCACGGCTCAGGCGTTTGCTCTTGAACTGTTCTTTCAGCTTTGCAAAGGACATCAGATTACCATTATCTGTTACAGCCACTCCACTATACAATATGCTCTCCATTCTGGACGGATTGATATCTTCCGCTTTCAGTTCCGCCTGTTTTCCATCTTTTTCAATCAAATCCGGATAACGGTTCAAATGCTTTGCACACAGCTTCTGCGCTCTCTCGTACAGTCTCATAAACACTTCCCGCGCCTGTGTCTCACGTTTTTTTGCAACGCCAAGCTGTTTCAGATAATGTAAATATTTCTCCAGACCTTCCTCGCTGCTCACATACATTTTCGGGTCATTCTGCATTGCCTGCCACATATGATTCTCCCGAATGGACGGATCTTCTGCCTGATTCTCATAAGCTTCAAGAAGCTTCTGCGCCTCCATCCAAGACTTTCCATTATACCTGCAGTGCCAGTAAATTGTTTCCGAAGGACTCGTAAAATCAAAATCCGGCTCCTTTAATACCAGTGTCAGGAATTCAGAAATCTGTTTATCATTCATATCCAGTCCAAATCCGATATAAAACATATTCTCACGCTTTACACTCTCTGATGTCAGCCAGCGGTTCGCTTTTTTCTTTAATTTCTTTTTTTCTTCTACATCGTTCGGATCATAGCAATCGTTTCTCGCAAAGATTTCCAACAGCAGCTCAGGATAATTTGTGACCTGATTAAAGTTTTCTTTAATCCCTGCATATTCATAAATATATCTTCTCAAAAAGTCTTTAAATGATACAATCTCCATGATGTTCGTCAGATACTTATAGATCGTATCTTCACTCGCTCCCTGGAACTGATCTGACTCAATCGTATCATAAAATTCCTTCATAGCTGTAAGCGTGAAGTTCTGTGGACGGATTGTTTTCTCCTCATCGTAATCCAGTATATTTTTCTTGGACATATTTTCCTTAGACATATTTTCTTATCTCCTTTTCCTTATTTCCGATACTTTTTGCATTTTCCAGATCTGCTCTCATATCTGCCGCAGACTGATAACGGTCTTTCGGTTCAAAGGCACATGCTTTTAAAATAATTCTTCTCAGCGGTTCAAATGCTGTCTTGGGCTCCGGCAATTCTCCCTTACAACGAGCATTCATCTGAGCAACTGAATCATGGAGGTCCCAAAATGGCAGCCTCATATCATTTGCAAAATAATATAGTACCATTCCCAGCGAATAAATATCTGCACTTTTATCATAAAATGTATTATATACTTCCGGTGCCATATAATTTCTCGTACCAATTACTGTCATCGATCCATCATCCCACTCTCTCGCAAGACCAAAATCGCCAAGTTTAAAAGTTCCGTCTTTCGCAACCATAATATTCTCCGGTTTAATATCCCGATGCAATACATTTTCCTTATGGCAGACCTCCAGCGCCTGACAGATTTCAATTCCGAGCCGGATGATTTCCTCCTGATTCATGCGTTCCTCTGTAAATTTGAAATCCTGATTTTGTGAATCGCTGCTTTCCAAATTACTACTCTCTAAATCCTCTTCCTCCGGATAAGCATAGTCCATCAGCTCCGTAAGATATTCCATCTGTATGTAGGCACGCCAGTAATTTTCCTCCGGCATTTTTTCTAGACAACTGCCTTTAATTTGGACAATATGCTTCTCATCCATAAATGATTCCAATATATTAACTTCCCTTGCAAGCTTGTTAAATTCCTTACCAAAATCTCTTCTCGCGGCCGCTATGTCATTACGATATTGGAATCTGATTCTTTTTTTTGTAAGATTTTTCTCGATAACTTTTAAAGCCCAATATTCTTCCTGATCCGTTCCTTTATTTCTCACCATGCGGTAAACAGCTCCATAAGAGCCTTGCCCCAGTAGTTCGTCAATTTCATATCCTTGAGAACTCCACTGTCTTGGCAGCTCCGGAAATTGTAGATTTCTCATCAAAATCTTTCCTCCACAATGTATTCACAATATATTATATATGACATTGTATCAGTCCTCTGACAACCTTTCAACACACTTCCTCCTGTGGCGGAAAATTTATGGATTCCGTTGTCATTACAAAATCACTATTCGAATCCTTTACAATAACGTCATCAGATTACAAATGCAGCAATCCAAAGGATTGGAAAGGAGTTTACGATGATCATTGTATATGGTTTATTTATTTACAGTATTTATGAATTTCTCAAATTTTTGTTTTTAGCTACACTTGGAGATATCATCACCGCAATCAAAGGTAATTACGACAGTCCTGAAAGGGACAGAGCCATCAAACGGGATCTGTGGACAGTTGCAAAGAGTATTATTGCTTTCATCATTGCCTGTATATTATTTCAAATTTTAATATGATTTACAGCAGGCTTTCTATATGACAGCCAGTAAAGTAGCCCACAGCATATTCATTGCCCTCCAAAAACCACTTGATAGGTTTAGGCGCATTGAGAAATAACTTCCGTGCGTCCAGACCTATCTTTATATTTAAAGTTTAAAGTTCATTTTGGTATCTAATATAGTAATTTTCAATCATCCAGAATATAATGAAAAAGTATCAGCTTTTTAATTAAAATCGCAATTCTAAAATAAAAGGAACAAAAAAAGATGACATTTCCAAAATTACCAATACAGTGGAGCGAGAACGGCTATGAGATTACAGAAGAATTAGGTCATGGTTCTTACGGTTCTGTTTATAAACTAGTAAAAGATAAAGGAACGGAAAATGAAGAGGTTTCGGCCCTGAAAATTATAAACTGGACATTGGATAACAATACGGTACGGTATGAATTTACCAAGGATTGGGACGAAGCCAGAAAAAGCTACGCGCAGCGATTCGACCAGATGACACAAGAAGTGAATCTATTAGAATCATTTGTGGGAATGAAGACGATTGTGCAGTTGAAAGGAAGCTGTACGGAAAAAATGCCGGAGTTAAATTACTGGAAGCTTTATATCCAGATGGAATATCTGAAAGATCTGATGGATTTTGCAGACGAATGTAATGGACTTACAAGAAAACAAATTGTGAAGTTGGGAATTGATATTTGCAATGCCTTAGAAGTATGTCATGCAAAAAATATCATTCATCGTGATATCAAACCTGCAAATATTATGGTTTCCCCAAAAGGTTACTTTAAACTGGGAGATTTTGGTGTTGCCAGACAGCAGATTTCAGGAACTATGACCGTGATTGGCTCTTATGATTTTATGGCACCGGAAGTTTACAAAGGAATGCCTTATGACCAGACCGCAGACATTTATTCCCTTGGTATGGTTTTATATTACCTGGCAAATGATTTCAAACTGCCTTTTTCTGAAATTCAAAGTTCCATAGACCGGATAAACCGGCGTATGAACGGAGATACCGAATGGGACTGGAAGCAAAAGCTGTCAAGCTGGGGAATTGCAACAAATATCAAGCAAAAAATGTCTGAAGAAATCCTCTATGATACTGTAATGACCGCCTGTGCTAATGACCCGAAAGCTCGATATCAGTCAGCGACGGCAATGAAACGGGATTTAATGATATGCATGGATAAAATCTGTACATGGGAAAAAAGGAAGGATAACTGGGAAGCTGCGAAGAAGAAATAAAAAGAAGAACCTTGGACTTTGATTGCCTTGGTTCTTCCTTTTCTTCTCTCCTGTTAGTTTTCCACGTTATAGTCTCTGATTCATGTATTTTTCCACATTATCATCAAGAGTTATCCCACTCAATTAATTTCATAATTTTTTTCACAGCATTTACCACTTTTAATGATAAATACATTTTCTGCCCTTTTTCCACATTAAAATAGCCATTATAATTATCCTTAATTATAATGGCTACTTTATATTAAATTTCATTATATTCATATTTTTTATTATCGGAGGTTTCTGTTGATCTTGTTCCCTGCCTGTTTTCCTTTCTTTTAGAACTATAACATGTAATTCAAAGTCGCCGATTTACGCTTCATTGATTTGATTTATATAACCCTCATCTTCTATATTGAAGTTCCTTACTATTCCCTATCTATAACTTTCTCATAGTAGTTATCGCTATCATTCTCTTCCATGAGATTCTTCAATATACTCTACGACCATCCAGCTATTCCGTCTATAGCATCTCTTCTTTATAGAACTCATTTTTTATATAAATCTCGATTAGTTCGATGTTTCTTTACACATCTTCTAATTCCTTGAATTACTGCGGTATCTTTATCCTCAATATGTTCTGCAAATGTTTTCTCTTTTATACCGGTTATCTTTTCTTCTCCGATTTATCTTTTTTTATTCAATCTTCTTACCGGATTTTTATGATCTATGGTTAAGGCTTATTCTGTGGGAACTTCCATTTGCCATACCACCAACATATTGACTATTTATAGATTCTGAATTGTCCAACGGTTTAAGCCTCCTTCCTTTCTATTTCGTTCGTCCCTTTCTCGTCAGGACTTCTATCGATGATTCCTCAGGAATTATTCTATCAAATCTTCTTATACGAATTTCGATTTAACCTTTTGGGTTATTTTAGGTTATTCTATCTTAATCTAAAATTTGTTGATTTAATTTTCGATTTAATCTTTTCATTAAATTTTTTTACTGAACTTTTTTGGTTCTTCTTTATCATTTAATTTTTTTAATCATATCTTATATTAAATCTTTTTTGATTTGATATTTTGTTTTCCTTTGGATTGACTATATAATACCATCTAGGTTTTGTTTTGTCAATACTATTTATGATATTTATTTTAATTAATTTATAATTGTACTATCTCAATAGAACATTCTGTATATTTGTATTTTATCAATGTGTTTTCTGATGACGTCTCATGATTTTAGTGTGTGATACATAACCATCTAATACACAAGAGAGCAGGTAATCCCCTGCTCTCTTGTTATCTTACATTTTCAGTCTTATAATCATATTATAGTCAGATACTAATAATTAATATAGCCCTGAAGCCACATATTCGCCTTAAATCTGCGTCCTACTGCCGGTTCCCCAAGAAGTCTCTGTCTCGGCACGCAAACGTCAAATACGAGGCCATTTACGTCTAATTTCATCACGTAAACATTTTCCCCTGTATACTCATTCACGATTTCATGGAGTTCCTGGATCTCACCTAATATGGAATATCGGTCACACTCCACACTGTACGGCATAATGTATGTATCCACAATGCTGAATACGTCTTCCGTCACCAGTCGCCTTGACACCTTTGAGTAAGTATCAATGTCTTCCAGTGTGAGCGTCTCGATTGCATTGGGATCTCCGGATTTTGCAGCAGAGAGAAGCTGCATGCGGTTATACACCTCTTCTCTCTGTCGTTCTTTTTGTGAATGATCTTTCTTTACCGGCAGCAATATAGTCCCTGACTCGCATAATCCTGCAAGTGTTACAGATGTATAGTTCATCTTGTTACCGCTCAATTGCTTTTCTTTCAAATACTGTGGCACATTTTGCAGATAAAATATAATCGTAATTCCGATTTTTGCATCTTCACAGATTCCTACATAAGCCTCTCTGTCCATTCTGCGCTCAATCGTGATATCTGCATAGGACGTGATTCCTGTTCCAAGAAAATATGGATAATAATATCTTTTCGTAAAGTTATCCACAGAATCCATGTCTCCGCACAGACATATCCCCATTCCAGGTCCGAATTCCTTCTGATATTCACAAAAATCTAATTCTTCGTCCTGATATACAAGCTCATGACACGTATATTGCTGTTCTACTTTATCCAGTAGCTCATATAATTCTTTTTTTGACTTCATGCTGCCAAATCCTATGGCATTCAGATATTGATGCATTTTTATTTCCTTTTGATTTCAGTCATACCACCCATATATGGACGAAGTACCTCTGGGATTCTTACAGAACCATCTGCCTGAAGATTATTCTCCAGAAATGCAATCAGCATTCTTGGTGGTGCTACTACAGTATTATTCAGTGTGTTTGCAAAATATTTGTTTCCATCAGCGTCTTTTACACGGATTCCAAGTCTTCTTGCCTGAGCATCTCCAAGGTTAGAGCAGCTTCCGACCTCGAAGTATTTCTTCTGTCTTGGTGACCATGCCTCAACGTCACAGGATTTTACTTTCAGATCTGCCAAATCTCCGGAGCAGCACTCAAGTGTACGGACCGGGATATCCATAGAACGGAACAGATCTACTGTGTTCTGCCATAATTTGTCATACCACATCTTGCTCTCTTCCGGTTTACATACAACGATCATTTCCTGTTTCTCAAACTGGTGGATACGGTATACTCCTCTTTCCTCGATACCATGTGCTCCTTTTTCTTTACGGAAACATGGAGAATAACTTGTAAGTGTCTGTGGAAGCTGATCCTCTGTCAGCATTGTATCGATGAATTTACCAATCATGGAATGCTCACTTGTACCAATCAGATACAGGTCTTCACCCTCTATTTTGTACATCATGGCATCCATCTCTGCAAAGCTCATAACTCCTGTTACTACATTACTTCTGATCATAAATGGAGGAATGCAGTAAGTAAATCCTCTGTCGATCATGAAATCTCTTGCATAAGAAATAACTGCAGAGTGAAGTCTTGCAATATCTCCCATAAGATAATAAAATCCATTTCCAGCTACTTTTCCGGCACTTTCAAGGTCGATTCCATTAAAGCTTTCCATAATATCTGTATGATATGGAATTTCGTAATCAGGTACGACCGGCTCACCGAATTTTTCAATTTCAACGTTCTCGCTGTCGTCTTTTCCAATTGGTACAGAAGGATCGATAATATTTGGAATAATCATCATATTCTGTTTGATTTTAGCTTCTACTTCTTTTTCTTCTTTAGATAAAGCCTCTACTCGTTCTGCATTTTCCTGAACTTTTTTCTTTAACTCTTCTGCTTCTTCTTTCTTTCCCTGTGCCATACATGCACCAATCTGTTTGGAAATCTGATTCTTATCAGCACGAAGAGCCTCTACTTCCTGTTTAATCTCACGGTTTCTCTGATCTAATTCGATAACTTCATCAACCAGTGGAAGCTTATCATCCTGGAATTTATTTTTGATATTCTGTTTTACGACCTCCGGGTTATTTCTAACAAATTTGATATCTAACATCTCTCATATCCTCCTTATTTTTCAATAATCTCGCTTTTTTCAATCTTTTCTATATCATGGAAGATGGCTTTATCCAGTGCCTCTGCCTCTTCCTCAGCAAGCTCTACATAGCTTTCACCTTTTACGATTTCTTTCACATAAGTGTAACATCCTTCACGACTGTGCATTGCATTGATGATCCAGCCGCTGTCATTTCCATCCAGCATAGCAAGTGCAAAACTCAGTTTTCCACCCATCTCGTTAAATGCATCGTATTTTACAATTCCGACTTTCTGGTAATTTGTCTCTAATTTACGGTTTAACTCACGGATTTCTGTTCTGTTCTGCTTTGTAAACTTAAGAACCGCCTCTGCTTCCTCGAATTTATCTTTCAGACTCTGCTCAAGGGATTTTCCATCTTTCCCTTTCATAAATGTTGCATAGCTGTTTTTCAAACGATTGTATTTCATGGTTACATTTACATATAGTATAAACAAAACTACGAATAGAATCAGCATAAACAGGAAAATAAATGCTGGATCTATCCCCAGTGCATTCAGTATCTTGCTTTCCATATTATTCTTCCTTTCCAATGCTCATAATCATATCGAACATTCGTTCTAATTCCTCATCAGAATAGTATTCTATCTCTATTTTACCTTTTCCATTCCCTTTAGATGCTATACTAACTTTTGTACCCATAACTTCTTTCATTTTATTTGCAAGGTCTTTATAAATGAAATCATTTACGGTCTTTACTTTTTCTTTTGTCTTTTTCGGATTTTTGATTTCTTTTACAAGCTTTTCTGTATCACGTACACTTAATTTTTCATCAAATATCCGGTTTGCCAGATTATACTGTTCATCCTTATCGTCAATTGCAAGTAATGCTCTTGCATGTCCGGTCGAGATCATGTCATCAATAATCATTTGCTGAACACGCTCGTCCAATTTCAGAAGTCGCATAGAGTTTGTGACTGCAGTTCTGCTTTTTGATACACGCTCGGCCACTTCATCCTGTTTCAGATTAAATTCTTCCAACAATCTCTTAAATGCCATTGCTTCTTCAATTGGATTTAAGTTTTCTCTCTGGATATTTTCAATTAAACCGATTTCTACTATTTCCTGTTCTGTATACTCTTTTACAATAACAGGGACTTCCTTGACTCCGGCCTGTTTGGCAGCTCTCCAACGTCTCTCTCCTGCAATAATCTCATAATAATCTTTATTCTTTCTTACAAGAAGCGGTTGCAGTACTCCGAATTGTTTGATTGAATCTGCCAGTTCAAGAATTGCATCTTCATCAAACTTTTTACGCGGTTGCTCTCGATTCGGCTCAACCATATTGATTTTCATCATTTGAATACCCGAACCTGACTCAGACTCCCTCTTTTCTTCAGCCGGCTCTTTTGCTAATGGCTTATTTGATTTCTCAGGAATCAGACTATCAAGTCCTTTTCCCAATCCTTTTTTCTTAACAGCCATGGGAACCTCCTTATTTTTTATTCTTCTCTTTCGATAACCTCATCAGCCAATCTCATATAGCTTTCTGCTCCTGTTGATTTTGGATCATACTTATTAATTGGCAATCCGTAACTTGGTGCCTCTGCCAGTCGAATATTTCTAGGAATTATAGTTTTATATATATTCTGTTGCAGGTTGTCTTTTACATTCTCAACTACCTGAAGAGACAGATTCGTTCTGGCATCATACATTGTAAATACGACACCTTCTATTTCCAATTTTGAATTCAATCTGTCTTTTACTAATTCAACTGTATGTATTAACTGGCTGAGTCCTTCCAATGCATAGTACTCACACTGAATCGGTACAATAACAGAGTCTGCCGTAGTCATAGCATTAATCGTCAGCATACTCAAAGATGGTGGACAGTCTATAATTACAAAATCATACTGATCTTTTACCTGATCAATTGCATTTCTAAGAATATATTCTTTATCATCTACACCAATCAATTCAATTTCTGCTGCTGACAAATCAATACTGGTCGGAATAATATCAAGATTTTCAAGAACTTCTTTATTAATTACTTCTTTGATATCAACTTCTCCAATAATCAGTTCATAAATAGACTTTTCCACAGAATCTTTATCTACACCCAGACCACTGGTGAGATTTCCCTGTGGATCCATATCAACAGCAAGAACCTTTTTCCCTTTTTCAGCAAGGCAAGCTGCAAGGTTGATAGATGTGGTAGTCTTACCAACTCCGCCTTTCTGATTAGCTACGGCAATAATTCTCCCCATATTATTAATTCACCTTTCATTCTACATTTCGTTACAAGTTATAGTATACCACAAATGTTTCACGTGAAACATAGTTTTTGTCTGAATTTGTAAAAATAAGGATATAAGATTCAAGAATGCCTCGGCATTCTTGCTGCGAGGTGCGCATCATGCAATTGCATGACATACTTCTACTACGCTCCTATTACTTTTATTCTCGTGTCGAGAAGTAATGAATCTGTGCTTTACTCTTTTTAATGTTTCACGTGAAACATATTATATATGTAAGAGCAGTGGCTGATATATAATAGAAAAAGGACTTTTTCAAACATAGGTTATTTTTCATTTCATTGTGAGTATAGTGTTATATCAAAAATTATTGTCTGAGTCTCGTAGAGACGAATTTGTTTTTGATATAATCATATACGACTTAACACTGAATTGAAATGAATATTCTTATAT
>ENA-OPCI01001036-OPCI01001036.1-human-gut-metagenome-genome-assembly--contig:-NODE-1036-length-16931-cov-6.527021_pt1 | contig 16931 bp, 12 predicted proteins | sample MGYA00241564_ERZ501479 | MGnify/ENA primary metagenome ERZ501479 (study PRJEB25962, sample SAMEA2042630) | human gut metagenome | biome: human gut; feature: human-associated habitat; material: faeces...
GGGTCGCCAGCCGTTGCCGTATAGCCCGGCAACGTAACTGCTTCTTCCTGCGGATTGCTCTGCGGGTCGGCCCAGTCGTCATAATCGCCGTTACATGAAACGAACGTCATGGCTGAAAGCAACAGACCGCCCAAAAATAATATCTTTTTCATAATGATATTTCTGTTAAATGGTTTAGATTATTGGTTATTTTACTTCTCCTCTGTCGTAGTCGAAGTCTACATAGAGTTTCTGACCCTTCTCGCAGGTAACAGAATAGTCGCTGCCTACGTTCTGAGCCCAGTTGTCAGGGATGTCGCAGTCGCGCCAGTAGAGGTCGCCCTTATAGAGAGTGAACTCTGTGCGCCACCAGTCGAGACCCGGCACCTTGATGCTTGCGCGGAGCTCGCCGCCGGCAAGGAAGGCAGGAGATACCCACTGAGCAGAAGCATCGGCAGGAGCTGTAAGCTGAGTTGCAGCGTCATGTCCCCATGTAACCTGAGACATAACAGTACCGATGACATAAGCCTCGCCCGGATAAACAGTGAGGGCAGACTTAATCTGGTTGTTCTCAACCGAAACGTTCATAAACAGAACATACCATCCGCCGTTGGCCACCTGTATGCCGCCGTCAGCACCCTGAGACAAGCCTGCGCCGGCCTGGTCGTCAAACGAGTTGGTCAATGCATAGCCCTTGTCCGGTGTGTCTGTGTCGCCCCACATGAATGTTGAGCCTGCAGCAAGATAAGCCATGCCGTAGAACTGGCCCTCGAATCCGTAGACAGCAGCAAGAGGCTTAGCCTCAGAACCGTTGCGGATAGAAGAACCTGCGATATATACAGTCTTAGGCATTGTTGCAACATAAGATACAACAACCTTTGGCAGAGTGATTACGTTAGAGTTGCACCAGCCCTTGTCGCTGTTGGCGATGTGGGCACGCAGACGCACGTAAACAGGCATAACTATGCCGGATGGGTCGGCACCGTTGTTCTTCTCCTGATACATTCTTACAATGGCATTGTTCATTTCGGTAGCATTTACGTTCATGTTAGCCTGGTTGTATGTGGTCTCAAGAGTTGTGTAAGTGGCAGCCTCCACTTTGGCAGCATCGCCAGAAGCGAAGTCTGGGTCGATAGAAACCTGCACCTGATAAGTGGTTACAACAGGGAAGCCATAGTCGGGCTGCGATGTCGTAAGGTTGACATATGTAGAGTTAGCCAAGTCGTATACATTATCGTTGGCATGAGCCGGCACGTTAAGCACAAACGATTCGGGCTGATTTAATATAGGGTTGCTCTCGTCGTCGGTCTCACATGAAGCCATGAAAGGCAGCACGCCCAACACCAGTGCCGGAACGAACAGTTTCTTTATTATATTTTTCATAATCATTTTCATTTTAAAACTTTATTGCAAACTGATTGCCATGTTATCAATAACCGGGGTTTTGTGTAAGATTGCTGTTGTTGAGCACGTCGGTTGCCGGTATAGGATAAACATTATAGTGAGAGTCAACGGTTGTTCCGTTAGCGGCTCCGCCCTTCCAGTCCCATAGATATTTGCCTGTCGTGAAGCAGCCAAAGCGTACGAGGTCGCTGCGGCGACGGCCTTCGAGATAGAACTCGCGGCACCACTCGTCGAGGATGTCCATGTCAGATGTGATAGAGCTTATCTGCTTTGCGTTGGCACGCTTGCGCAGCTCGTTGATGTCAGAAACAGCCTTCTCGGGCTGGCCCTTGCGATAATAAGCCTCTGCACGTGTAAGATAAACCTCTGCATAACGGAACAGCGGAATGTCTATGTCAGGATATTCGGTGTCGTGTGTGGGCTGACCGTCTGTACGGAAGTTGTTCCACTTAACGATAGAAAGTCCGTCGTTGAAGCTTGATATAGCATCTGTCTGCAGCTTGCGTACACCACCGCCACGGCCGCCGTAGAACAAAGCGCGGTCGTCGCCTGCCTTAGCCACGATCTGAGCTGTTGACGAACCGTCCTGCTGGTCGAGAGCCTTGATTTCGGCCTCTGTAGCTCCGGCAGGAGCCGGCTCTGTAGAAATCGGGCAGTCAGACAGTGTGGGGAAGAACTTCTTTACCATTGCTGCACGTGCGAAGATACAGCTCCAGCCGTTAGTTGTTCCCATGTCGGGCATTCCGGCAATACGTGTTGCGCTGACGAGCATGAATGAACCGCTGTAGCTGCGTGTCTTCTGTCCGTCCTGACGGATAGGCAGAATAATCTCCTTCATAGCCTGCGGGTTCTCGTCGTTGTCGGCCATGAACAGCTGTGCATATCCAGAATAGCCGTTCTTGGCTGTCTTTGAAAGTTCGTAGGCTCCGCTGCCAATAAGCAGGTCGCAATAGCTGATAGCCTTGTCATAATCCTTAATCTCGCCCTTGGTGTAGATCTCAGAGTTGAGGGCCAGACGTGCATGCAGCATATAGGCAGCACCGCGGTCGGCACGGCCAAAGTTCTCAGAGTTGCAGTAAGCACCAACCTCGGCCATCTGCGGCTCAATCTCAGTCAGCTCCTGGTCGATCCATGTGTAAAGGTCCTTGCCGCTCTTCTCAACAGGAAGGTCGCTGATGTTGAAGTCGAGCTTGAAAGGTGACTTGCCGAACAGGTCGAGCATGTACCAATAATGGAGAGCGCGCAGGAAACGCACCTCGGCACGGTTGAGCTTGTTGGCCTCGTCGTCGGGCACCTGGCTCAGGTAGCTGTTGAACAGAGTGATGTCGTAAGTAAGGCGTGTGTAAACCCACTGAGTACGGATACTGCTTGAGTTCCATGCAATGTTGGTAAGCTGCGGAATGTCAGTATCTGTCTGCCAAGCCCATACACACTCGTCAGAAGGAAGCTCCATGCAGTTGAACGTTGTACGGTAGAAACCCGACTCACCCTCGTCGTCGCTCAAGTCGCCATTGCCGGCTACACCTTTCTGACCGGTAAGTCCGAGAGTGGCATAGCATTTAGCCAGCAAAGCCGTAGGATCAGCAGACGGCTTGGTCTGCGGGTCGATTGAGCTTATGTTAAGGTCGTTGGCACAACCGGTCAATCCGGCTGCAAGCACAGCGACTGCCAATGTTCTAAAAAATATCTTTTTCATTGTTATGTCCTTTATTTATTACTTTTATATAAATGCACAACCATTAGAAATTAAGGTTAAGACCGATCTGAACGCTGAATGGACGTGGGTAAGGATTTCTGTCGATACCGCCTGCAACTTCAGGGTCGAGTCCCTTATATTTTGTAATGATGAACGGATTCTGCACAGTTGCGAAAATACGTCCTGAGAAGTAATCCTGTCCTGCATACTTGAGCAGAGCCGGGAACGAATAGCCAAGCGTGATGTTGGTACACTTCAGGTATGATGCGTTGCGTACGAAATAGTCGCTGAGATAATACTCAGTACCGTTTGTTCCGCTGAAGCCGAGGTCAACGGCTGCCTGTGTAGTGTTTGTGAATGCGCTGTTAGAGTAGAGTCCTGATGCGCTTACGGCTGCCCTGTTAACCAGGAAGTCATAGTAAACATAGTTGCCGAGAGATGCGCGGAATGCTGTGCTCAGGTCCCAGTTCTTGTATGTGAACTTCATTGTAAGACCCATGAATACGTCAGCTGCCGGGCTCTTGTAGAAGTAACGGTCGTCGTTGTTGATGATGCCGTTGCCGTCGCGGTCAACATATACACCTTCGAGCGGTTTGCCGTTCTCGTCGTAAACCTGCTGGTAAACCCAGAATGAGTTGGCCGGCTGGCCTACAGTGTGTGCCTGAACGTGAGTGCTGTTACCGCGTGAGATGGTTGAACCAGACTCAACATAATAGTCTTCGTCACCTCCGATAAGCTCTGTAATCTCGTTGTGGTTCCATGCAACGTTATACTGAACGTCCCATACAAAGTCCTTAGTAACGATAGGCTTGGCTCCTACTGTGAATTCAACACCGTAGTTCTCAAGTGAACCGATGTTCTGTGCCATACGCTGACCGAAGTTCATAAGTGTAGGAAGAGTAACCTCCTGGATAAGGTCTGTTGTCTCACGATAGTAAGCATCGATGTTTGCAGTGATGCGGTTGTTCAGGAATGCGAAGTCAAGACCTGCGTTCCATGTTGTTGTTGTCTCCCATGTCAGGTCGGGGTTGTATTTGTTCGGACGCATTGTGTAATAGTATGTGTCGCCGAAAGGATACTGAGCATAAGAGTTGCTGTTTACGTAGAGCGGAGTGTAGAGGAAGTCGTAACCGATGTCCTGCTGACCTGTCTGACCCCATCCGAGACGGAGCTTGAACTCGTTCCACCACTTGATGTTCTTCATGAACTTCTCGTCATTGATCTTCCATGCAAGAGCTACAGAGGGGAAGTAGCCCCACTTGTGCCCGTCGGCAAAGCGTGAAGAACCGTCGGCACGGATTGTGGCTGTAAGCATATAGCGGTCGAGCAATGTATAGTTGAGACGTCCGAAGTAAGACACAAGAGAGTTGTGTGTGGCCCACTCTGTCTCATTTCTCAGAGCCGGGTTGTTGGCCTCGCCTGTATACGGGTCTGTACCCTGTCCGATGTTGTATCCGCTGCGGTGATAGTGTGACTCCTCGGCACCGGCCATCACGTCGATGTAGTGAGCGCCGAAGGTGTGTGTATACTGTGCATAGGCATTAGCCGTGATGCTGTATTTCCAATAGTAAGTACGGCCGTCCCAGCCATAATAGTTGTTGCTGTAACCGTAAGGAGAGTTTATGTCGCTCTGACGGCTTGCAGTATATTGTCCACCATAGCTTGCATGCAGGCGCAGATCCTCAAATCCGTGAATCTTGTAGTCAACCTCAACGTTTGCCGTGAAGTCGTTAGAGTGAGCATAGCACTCGTTCTGCTCAAGATATGCAACAGGGTTCTGAGGAGCGTTAGGATTCTTGGTGTAAGCCCAAGAAGGATCGCTGAAGTTTGCCGAAACGATGTTCTGCCAGTAGCCGCCCAGCCACTTGTAAGGCTCGCTGTCGTCCATTACAGGGCGTGTCGGGTCCATTGAAAGCGCACCGCCGATGGCTGCGCCGCTGTCAACATAGCGGTCTTTCTCGGCCATGTACTTGGCAGTGATGTTAAAGTTAAGGTGATCGTCAAGGAATGACGGCGCAAGGTTAACAGAAGCGTTGAAACGGTTCATGAAAGAGTTCTTGATGATACCCTGGTCGCTCTGATAGCCGATAGACACGCGGTAAGGCATGTTCTTGAGTCCGCCGGTCATTGACAAGTTGTGAGATGTGCTGACTGCAGTGCGGAATATCTCGTCCTGCCAGTCGGTGTTTGCATTGCCGAGCATGGCAACGCCGCTCTCGCCGATAACCTTGCCTACGAGTGCGCGGTATTCGTCGCCGTTGAGCACTTCATAGCGTTTCTGAGTTGTTGAAACGGTTACGTCGCCGTTGTAAGAGAATTTAGGACCAGAGCCCTTCTTTCCTTTCTTTGTGGTGATGATGATGACACCATTAGACGCGCGCGAACCGTAGATGGCTGTAGCTGAAGCATCCTTAAGGATGTTGAAAGTCTCGATATCGTTAGGGTTGATCATAGCCAGCACGTTGCTCATACCTGTAGCGGTGTTGTTGTCGATGGTAAGACCGTCGATAACGAGCAGCGGGTCGTTGCTTGCATTAAGAGACGAACCACCGCGGATGCGGATCTGAGATCCTGAACCCGGGGCACCTCCGCTGGTGATAACATCCACACCGGCAACCTTACCGACAAGCATGTCGGCAGCGTTGTTGGTGATACCTTTACTCATATCATCAGGCTTCATAGCAGAAACAGAACCGGTGAGGTCGCCCTTCTTGACAGTTCCGTAACCGATAACGACAACGTCCTCAAGCAACTGTGAGTCGTCCTGAAGGGCTATCTTCATATTCTGCGATGCTGCCGTCTCCACCGTCTTGTATCCGATGTATGAAACCGACAGCATGCTGCCCGGCTCAGCCTTGATACTGAAGTTTCCGTCAATATCAGTTATCACACCGCCGCCCTGACCTGCAACACGGACAGTAGCTCCGATGATCGGCTCTCCGGAAGCATCTGTAACTTGCCCGGTAATAGAACTTTGGGCAAATGCTCCCACTGATAGGAACAGACCAAACAAGATGGCCAGAATCCTAATAGAGGTTTTCATTTTTACCTGCTTCATCTTCTTGTGGTTTTAAAGTTAACATTAATGATTTATTAATTAAATTGTTTATATTTGCAGTAGTTCAAAAAATAGAGCTTTAAGGTCATTTTTTCTAGCTGCAAAAATACGTTTAGATATGATAAAATTATCTTTTTTTTAGCTAAAAAATACGTTTTGCTCTGTGCAAACGTTTACACAAATAAAACGATATAATAATAATAATGTGAAAGACAAGATAATTGTGTTTTGACTACTTTTGCTTTGTAAAATAAAATCCGATGCCAGAAAAGAACACACCCATAACGATGAAAGACATTGCCAGAGAACTTAAGGTTTCTGTGGCAACGGTTTCGAGGGCACTGAAAGACAGCCCGAGAATCAGCGCAAAAAGGCGCGACGAGATAAGACGATATGCCGAGGAACACAACTTCAGCCCCAACATAATCGCCGAGTCGCTGCGCAACAGACGGGTAATAAAAGTCATTGGAGTGATTGTACCGCAGTTCACCCACTTCTATTTCTCGTCAGTTTTGAGCGGTATCGAAGAGGAGGCCGACAAATACGGCTACCGCATACTTGTGGCGCAGAGCCTTGAACAGTATGACAGAGAGGTGGAAGTGTGCCGCTCGTTCTATGAAAACAAGGTGTGCGGCATACTTGTGTCGCAGGCTATCAACACATCAAAGTACGACCACTTTACCGACCTGATAAACAAGAACGTGCCGCTTGTGTTCTTCGACCGCATCTGCACGGGCATGAACACGTGCCGCGTGGTGGTGGACGACTACATGGGAGCATTCTCGGCCGTGGAATATCTCATCAAGACCGGATGCAGGCATATAGCCTACTACGGCTCGAGCATGAACCTCGAGATATCGAAGAACAGATACAACGGATGGCACGACGCGCTGCGCAAGCACGGCATAGACCCCGACAGCTGCGTGAAAAGATTCTGCGACAACCGAGAACATGCCGAAAGGATTACGCCCGAGGTGCTCAACATGGAGGACAGGCCCGACGCCTTCTTCGCCGTCAACGACGACACGGCCATCGGCATAATGTACACGGCAAAGCACATGGGACTGCGCATCCCTGAGGACATCTCGGTGTGCGGATTCACCAACGGACAGCGTGCCATTGCCTGCGATCCTATGCTCACCACGGTCGAACAGAACGGAAAAGAGGTGGGCAGACAGGCTGCATCTATTCTGATAGGCAAGGCCGAGGGCAGAATACCGCTCGACAAGATTGAGAAAAGAGTGGTAAGAACAAGACTCGTGGTACGCGGGTCGACAAAATAAAAGCAGAATACACTGACGACTGCGGCACATGAGCCGCGGCAACAGCAAGCATATAATAACATAAATAAAAATAAACGCCTTAAACTATGAGTTCTAACTTGAAGAAGAAACCCGACCTGAGTTTCGCAACGCTCTGGAATCTGAGCTTCGGCTTCTTCGGCGTGCAGATTGCCTACGCACTGCAGAGCGCCAACATCAGCCGAATTTTCGCAACGCTGGGGGCCGACCCTCACAATCTTAGCTACTTTTGGATATTGCCTCCGCTTATGGGCATCATCGTGCAGCCTATAGTGGGCACGCTGAGCGACAAGACGTGGTGCCGCTTCGGACGGCGCATACCTTATCTGTTTGTCGGCGCACTGGTGGCCGTACTCGTCATGTGCCTGCTGCCCAACGCCGGCTCTCTCGGCATGGCTGTCAGCACGGCCATGGTGTTCGGTCTTATATCGCTGATGTTTCTCGACACGAGCATCAACATGGCCATGCAGCCGTTCAAGATGCTCGTGGGCGACATGGTGAACGAGAAGCAGAAAGCCCTGGCCTACTCTATACAGAGCTTTCTGTGCAACGCCGGCTCGCTGGTGGGCTATGTGTTCCCGTTCCTGTTCACGTTCCTCGGCATAAGCAACGTGGCTGCAAAGGGCGTAGTGCCCGACTCGGTAATCTATTCGTTCTACATCGGAGCCGCCATCCTCATCCTGTGCGTCATCTACACATCGGCAAAGGTGAAGGAGATGCCGCCGAAGGAGTATGCTGAATATCACGGACTCGACAAGCCGCTTAACGAAGAGAAGGTGAACATCGTGAAACTGCTGCGCAACGCGCCGAAGGCTTTCTGGACAGTAGGTCTGGTGCAGTTCTTCAGCTGGGCTGCATTCCTGTATATGTGGAACTACACCAACGGTGCCATAGCCGAAACATGCTGGCAGACCACCGACCCTACGTCGGCAGGATTTCAGGAGGCCGGCAACTGGGTCGGCATTCTGTTTGCGGTGCAGGCCATAGGCAGCGTGGTGTGGGCTATGGCTCTGCCGCGCTTCTCTAACCGCAAGATGGCCTACGCCCTCAGCCTCGTGCTAGGCGGCATAGGCTTTCTGATGATTCCTTATATCAGCGACCAGTATGTTCTCTTTATTCCTTATCTTCTGATAGGATGTGCCTGGGCTGCAATGCTGGCCATGCCGTTCACCATCGTCACCAACGCGCTCAACGGCAGCCACATGGGTGCCTATCTCGGTCTGTTCAACGGCACGATATGCATCCCGCAGATCATAGCGGCAGCACTCGGCGGCGTGGTCCTCACGCTTGTAGGCAGCGCACAGAGCCACATGATGATTGTGGCCGGTGTGTTCCTCATCATCGGTGCGGCATGTGTCGGAATAATTAAGGAGACTATAGGCGAAAGCGAATAACAAGGACATGCTGCGCCACAGCACCGGCATGAGCCAAATAATCAGTCCGCGAATACTGCACATGGGGCATACATAAGTCGTAAACAGCATTATTCGCAGGCATAAACAATGCATTTCGCGATTTTGCACTAATCGCAGACAAAATCACCATTTAGGAGTGATTATTCAAGATTTTGCCGGAGCCGGCCTGCTGTTACACTGCATAAAAAGCATGTAGCAAGCAGACCTGCTCCGGCAAATTTTATGTTACATCCCGAGGTTAAACTAAAGTCTGTCATCAGTATCCGGCAGGAATGCTCTCACGGCAATGCCGCACGCAGACACGACAGCCTGCATGCTGCCATGCCGACAAAGCCGGCGCGGGCAGGGCTGTAACAGATAAAAGAATAAAGATGTTGCAGGGCAACGGCACGTCAAAGGGCATCATCGTGCATCTGCCTGCCCTCGCTGTAACCCTCGTCGTAACCTTCCTCATAGCCATCTTCATAACATTCCTGAAGCTTGCCTGAGTAGTCTGAAGCGTTTTCGCTGTAATGAGTTTCGTATTTCTCGCCCACTTCGCCGTCTTCCATGCCGTCATTATATCCGGCCTCCATTCCTTCGCGGCGTGCCGTTTCCTGCGGCGTCTCCTCTGTACGGGGCAATTGTCTTGTACTTACGGCAGGCTTGTCTGCTGCTGCTGCATTATGGCGCAGCTGCCCGGTGTCACGCATGATTATCGACGACGGCTGCTGCTGATGCACACTGTCGCCACAACGGTCGAGCGCAAAGACAGACACCAAGACCACAACAACGGCTATAATCGCAATGGTTTCGCCAGTTTCTCCATACCACGGCTTGCGGCGTTTACCATTGCGCCCACGCGTTTCTTCGTCGGCATTATTATTTTTCATAGAACTGCATTTTAAGGTTTTGTCGGTGGCAAAAATAGTTATTTTCAGCAATATACGCAACCACTTAATATTAAAACATAGTTAAATGAGAAAACTTAACATATCCCGTATATGCATCATGAGATATAAACGGCAACGATTATCAGCAGCTCCCCAAACGTAAATTTTAGTTAAACCATCATCTTTTATATTAACACTTTTATGCCTACTTTTTCATTCCGGAGTCAAAACATAGGTTCAGGATACGAAAAAATGGGCATAAATATCATTTACACATAAATATCTATATATCAGCGGTTTACAACAACAAAGCCGTAAATACAAGTCATCTAAAACCCGGATTTACGCCTGAAGTCATGCAAAAAGCCACATTTCAGAGCGTAAAAGGGTACGTTTTACATCACAACTTAATGCCTTTTAGAAGCTAAAATAGTGCTTTTAATAGTGCGAATAGTATATGTAATCACAGCAACTATATATATTCTCACATTTCAACAGGCAAAATTCATAAACAGAAAGCGCATTTTTTAATTTATTAGAGGAAAAATACTGCTCATTAAAATGTTAAATACAGAAAGAATAAAATAGGCTATATGCAAACTAACGTTAACAGAATTAGGCATCAACATAATGTTTATTTTACAAGAAAAAGCATGACGGCAGCACTAATGCGGACAAATTATGCCACACAGTACACCCGCGTCATCTATACGGACAGAAGACCGGCACGGCACTAAAGGCAAAAAATAACCTTAAAGCATGGGCTTGTCTCAGTTTTTTTTAGTAAGTTTGCACAAAACAAACAGCCTCCGCCAAACCGGACGGCAGATAACATAAAGATAACGTAAAAAGAAAAATCAATATGCAGGAAACAAGACAAAACCGCATTGCAAGACTGTTGCAAAAAGAACTGAGCCTGATATTCCAGTCGCAGACAAGAGGCATTAGGGGCACGATGGTGAGCGTTACGCGCTGCCGCATCAGTCCCGACCTTAGCATCTGCACGGCATATCTGAGCATATTTCCGCCCGAGAAGTCGGAAGAACTGATAAAGAACATCACGGCTAACGAGAAAACCATACGCTACGAACTGGGTACGCGCGTGAGAAACCAGCTGAGAATTATCCCCGAGCTGCGCTTCTTCATCGACGACTCTCTTGATTATATCGAGCACATTGACGAGCTGCTGAAGAAATGAATTTTCCATTCTACATAGCACGCCGCTATCTCTTTTCAAAGAAGAGCAGCCACGTCATCAACATCATCAGCGGCATCAGCGTCGTAGGTGTGGCCGTTGCCACAATGGCGCTGGTGGTAACTCTCAGTGTGTTCAACGGCTTTCACGACCTCGTGGCGTCGCTGCTGACATCGTTCGACCCGCAGATTGAGATTGTACCTACTAAAGGAAAGACAGCCCCGGCAGACGACCCTATACTGACAAAGATACGCAACCTGCCGCAGGTCGACGTGGCAACGGAGAGCGTGGAAGACCAGGCGATGGCCATATACAAGGGCAGGCAGGCCATGATTAAGGTGAAGGGCGTTGAGGATAACTTCAGCGAGCTGTCGCACATCAACGACATTCTGTATGGCGACGGCGAGTTTTCGCTGCATGCCGCCAATCTCCAGTTTGGCGTTGTGGGCATCCGCCTTGCCGACAACCTTGGCATGACGGCCGACTGGGACGGACAGCTGAAGATATATGCTCCGAAGCGTGAGGGACAGCTCGACCTGATGAATCCTACCGAAGGATTTGTTGAAGATTCGGTGATTTCGCCCGGTGTGGTGTTTTCCGTTAAACAAGCGCGCTACGACCGCGACTACGTATTAACTTCGATAGCATTCGCACGCAATTTGTTCGGTCAGCAGGGCATGCTCTCGCAGCTTGAAATCAGACTCAAGCCGGGCAGCGATCTTGACGCCGTAAAGGCTGAGATGCAGAAAATTGCGGGCAGCAAGTATCGCGTTCTCGACCGTATGGAGCAGCAGGCTGACACGTTCAAGATTATGAAGATAGAGAAGTTTATCGCCTATATCTTCCTTACGTTCATCCTTGCCGTGGCTTGCTTCAACATCATAGGCTCGCTGTCGATGCTGATTATCGACAAGAAGAACGACGTGGTTACACTGCGCAACATGGGCGCGAGCGACAAGCAGATAGTAAGGATATTCTTGTTTGAAGGCCGCATGATTTCGGCAATCGGAGCCATACTCGGCATATTAGTCGGCCTGTTGCTGTGCTGGCTTCAGCAGGTTTACGGACTTGTTTCGCTGGGACGCAGCAGCGGCTCATTCATCGTGGATGCCTATCCGGTGAGCGTTCATCCTGAAGACATCATCATAATATTCATCACGGTGCTTGCCGTTGGCTTTGCCTCAGTGTGGTATCCCGTAAGATATTTCGCGAAAAGACTCATTCAATAAAAGATTCTACACTAAGAAAAAATAAAAAGGAAACATGAATGTTCCGGATTTTTATACCTACATTCATGTTTCCTTTTGTTTACTGTCAATTATAAGGGCCTACTGTTATTTTATTTTTCCTGCTGTAAAGCCGGCAGCAACATTCCTTATGCGCCTCCGCGCTCGGCCCAGTCGCTCCTGTCGAGGTTACGATAGCTTATGGCTTCAGCCAGATGCTGCGGCAACACACGCTCTGAAGCCTCAAGATCGGCTATGGTGCGCGCCACTTTCAGTATGCGGTTATAGGCACGTGCCGACAGGTTTAGCCTCTCCATGGCCATGCGCAGCATCTCTATGCCGTCTTCGCCGGGCTCGGCATACTGGTGTATCATGCGCTCGCTCATCTGCGCATTACAGTGAACTCCCTTGCATTCCCTGAATCTTTCCTCCTGTATGTGGCGAGCCTTGATAACCCTTTCGCGTATTACGTCGCTGCTCTCGCCCGGTGCTGCACGAGATATGTCCTTGAAGGGCACGGGCGTTATCTCTATCTGTATGTCGATGCGGTCGAGAAGCGGACCGCTGATTTTGTTCATATAGCGCTGTATCTGTCCCGGCGTGCACACACAATGGTGGGTAGGATCGTTGTAATATCCGCACGGACACGGGTTCATCGAGGCAACGAACATGAACGAACAGGGATATTCTATGGTGTATTTTGCTCTCGAAATGGTTATCTTGCGGTCTTCCAACGGCTGGCGCAGCATCTCAAGAGTTGACTTGTTAAACTCCGGAAGTTCGTCGGCAAAGAGCACGCCGTTGTGTGCAAGCGATATTTCTCCGGGCTGCGGATTCATTCCTCCGCCGACGAGTGCCACCTGAGATATGGTGTGATGCGGCGAACGGAACGGCCGCTGTGATATCAGCGACATGTTTTTACCCAGCTTTCCGGCCACAGAATGCACCTGCGTAGTCTCAAGACTTTCGGCCAGTGAGAGCGGAGGCAATATCGACGGAAGTCGCTTGGCCATCATTGACTTGCCGCTTCCGGGCGGACCTATCATTATCATATTGTGGCCTCCTGCAGCCGCAACTTCCATAGCGCGCTTAACGTTTTCCTGCCCTCTAACGTCGGCAAAGTCAAGTTCGAAATGGCTCTGATGCTCGTAAAACTCGCGCCGCGTGTCGACAATAGTAGGCTTATAGTCGCCCTCACCGTTCAGGAAGTTCACAACATCCATTATGCTCTCCATGCCGTAGACGTCAAGGTTATTCACCACGGCAGCCTCTCTTTCGTTCTGTTTGGGCACAATCAGTCCCTTAAACTTTTCCTTGCGTGCCCTGATTGATATCGGCAAGGCACCTTTCACGGGCTGTATCATGCCGTCGAGCCCAAGCTCACCTACTATCATATACTCTGACAGCATATCTGGCTTCACCTTTCCGATAGCAGCCAGAATGCCTATTGCCAGCGGCAGGTCGTAGCTGCTGCCTTCTTTACGGAGATCGGCGGGAGCCATATTCACGGTAATGTCGGCAACGGGAAACTTTATACCATTATTCTGAAGGGCTGCCACAATACGGTCGCGGCTCTCCTTCACAGCTGTATCCGCAAGGCCGGAGAGATGATAAAGCACACCTCGCGACACGCTAACCTCAACGGTAACGGTTGTTACGTCGAGGCCATTGACGGCCGCACAATAAGTTTTTACAAGCATATATCACCAATTATCCAATTAATCTTGTGTCAATTACAAATCGAGTTAGCTGCGAAAAACCGCGCTAACTCTACAAATGTATTCATATAGCAATAATGTCTGTCGCTCAGAAACAGACAAAAGTTCATGCTGAAACTCCAACTGCCGGCATCACCAATGTCACAATTTCGCACCTCACAACAGGGTGCAGACAATGGCAAACGGCAAAAGCACAGCGTTAATTAAGCAGCACCTTGAGCTTAGTTTCAAGCTCATTGATGTTCAGGCTGCGCTCTACAATTCGTCCTTGCGCATTATATACAATGTTGTCTGCCACGCGTCCAAGGCCGAAGGTCTCAAGAAGCGGACTCTCAAACATAAGCTGATCGCATATTACAGGCGATGCCGTAGAGTCACTGCGCACAGCAAAACTGCATGTACGCTTGCTTGCATCAAGGCTTATGCCCATCAGCGCAAGTTTATTTCCATATTCATTTTTCAGTCTAAGCAGCCTGTCGCGCATGTTACGGCTTTCATAGCTCCACTCAGCCCATGTATAGACAACGGCAACTTTACCCTGAAGATATGAAGCGGAAATATTCTTTCCGTTGATATCCTGTGCAGAGAACGACGGTATTCTGGCGCCACCCGCATTATTTTTCATCATCTTCACATAACGCACAATGCGTGCAACCTCACCGTTCTTCGGCTGTGCCTTGTAAACTATATCAGCCAAACTTGCAGCCTTGTCAAGGTTTACATCTGGAACGAGGATAAAATATTTCTTAAGAACATACACGCTGGCAGCCGTAGCCGGATTGTTTTTCACAAAATTCTCAGCATAAGACATCTCCTCAGGAGGCGACGCCTTTACGAGCTGCTGACGGAAAGCCGTCATAAGTTCATTCTCCTTTGTACCTTCAATCTCAATTTCCTTAAGGTGTGATGCGTCACCCTTTACGGAAACAGACTTGCCCGGCTCGGCAAAGACCGGCACTTCGGAGAAGTTTGGAAATACGATGACGAGCGTGCCGCTCTCCTTGCATTGCGTCTCAAAAGTGAAGCGTCCGCCTTCAACCTTTATCGTGTCAATGCCGTCGAACACACCGTCAGGACTGTAAACATAAAACTCACCTTGGTTAAGGTTGAGTAGTCGGCCATCCAAGTTGAAATAGCCTCTGCGTGTTCCGCAGGCAACCAAAACCAAGGTGAGCGTAAGATATATCAATCGCTTCATGCGTCAGCGATGTTTACTTGCTTATTTTAGCCAGCTCAAGATCGTTGTTTGCGTATGTTGCAAGTGAAGGATCTTTCTGCAGAGCGCTCTTCAGATAAGAAGAAGCTGCGCTGTCGTTGCCCTGACGAGCATTCAGGATAGCCTGCAGATAGTCTGTCATAGCGTCCTTGTTCTTGATGCTGTTCAGAGTGTTAGCTGCACCGGCATAGTTCTTGTTAAGAATCTGAGCCAAAGCAGTTGTGTTGCAGTTGATACCGTTGAGGTTCTGCTCAGCTGTAGCATAGTCACCCTTAGCGAGGTTCAGAGTACCGAGAACCTTGTTGTAGTCACCAGCTCCGTTAGCCTTTGCGATATAGTTTTCAGCCTCGCTTACGTTGCCGTTCTTCAGTGCCATCAAGCCAAGGTTAGCGTTAGTCTCAGCAGCATTGCCGTTGATTGACTGAGCCTTAGCCAGATAGTTCTTAGCTTCAGCATCGTTGCCCTTAGCAAACTCGATAGCAGCAACGTTGTTGTAAGCACGGTAATCGTTAGGATAAACCTCGATAGTCTTCTTGTAGATAGCCTCCTGAGCGTCTACATTGTCCTCAAGAGTAGCTGAGTAAAGAAGTTCGTCAACGCTAAGCTTTGTAGCGTCAGCCTTATACTGCTCCTTAATCTGCTCGTCGCTGCGACCGATTGTCTCGTAGTTGATGATCAGGCGAGAACGACGGAGTTCAGGAAGAATACCGTCAGCGAGCTCACGGAAACCTGCAGACATGTTGCGGATCTGCTGCTCACGCTCTTCAGGATCCTGATACATAGAGAGAACTCGGAGGATTACGTCCTTGTCCTGGATGTCAGAAGCCTGAACAAGCTGCTGGAAACCTTCCCAGTCCTGTGCAGTATATTTACCGGTAACGTCAGACTGAACCTTAGCGCTCTTAAGCTGTTTCTTAGCGTAGTCTACAGAAACATCCTGACGTTTGCTAGCCAATTTGTCGTTGAAATCGAATCCACCATCAGGAGAAGCGTAAGCCAAAACCTCTACGTTCTTGATGTTCAGACCTTCCTTATCAGCGTTGATCTTCTTAAGCAGCTCAACAAACTCCTTAACAGAGTTGTTCTTCAGCTCGCTCTTGCGCAGGTTAGCCTGGTTGATGAGGAACTTAATCTGAGCAGCCTGTCTCTGATCTCTAACACGCTGGAATGTGTCGGGAGCGATGCAAGCGCCGCTTCCGGCGAGAGTATTCTTATAAAGTTCAGATGTAGCGATAACACCTTCAGCAACCTTAACAGCAGGAATCTCTACCTTCTTCTTCTTTTTGCCAACATAAGCATCGAAAGTCATATAAAGGTCGCTCTTCTGCATTTCGGGAACATACTTGAAGTTAGACTTCATTGTATAGTTACCTCCAGCCTTGTAAGCAATTGTCTGGTCGTTGCCCTCAACCTTTTCGCCCTGGAACTTAGCAGCCTGACCCTGTGCAGCCTGTCCGTTGCCATAACGCAGTTCGGGGATAACTGTAACCATAGCCTTTTTCTTCATGTACTTCTCGGGGAATGTACCATTGATTGTTACAGCCACCTGTCCACCTCTAGACTCGAGCGGATTAGGTGTAACATTGAAATTGTCAGCAGACAACTCTCCAAGCTTAGAAGAGCAAGAAGACAGTGCAATCACTGATGCTGCCGATAAGAATAAGATAAGATTTTTTTTCATAATGAAAGGTTTTAGATATAAGTGCCGCGAGCGGGACTCGAACCCGCACAGCCATTACTGGCCAAGGGATTTTAAGTCCCTCGTGTCTACCAATTCCACCATTGCGGCTCCACTAGAGCGGAAAACGGGACTCGGACCCGCGACCCCGACCTTGGCAAGGTCGTGCTCTA
>ENA-OPCI01001044-OPCI01001044.1-human-gut-metagenome-genome-assembly--contig:-NODE-1044-length-16886-cov-13.309845_pt1 | contig 16886 bp, 19 predicted proteins | sample MGYA00241564_ERZ501479 | MGnify/ENA primary metagenome ERZ501479 (study PRJEB25962, sample SAMEA2042630) | human gut metagenome | biome: human gut; feature: human-associated habitat; material: faeces...
AGCCATCAGCCCGGAACAGGTCAGCCAGATTTCCGGCTACCTCGACACTTGGGAGGATGTATCCTTTGATGACAAGCGGCGTGTGGTGGATTTGATGATTACCACCATAACCGCCACAAGCGATAGTTTGAATATCACATGGAAAATCTGACGGGCGGTACACCTCCCGTCAGATACCTACCCTGTGTAGTCCCTTGTAAACTGTACTTTATAAGAGAAGAGGAATCTCTATGTCGAAAACCTACTCCAAGACCCGCATCCTGGTGGAGTGCGCTCTGATGATCGCCATTGGTACGGTGCTGTCCAACATCAAGATCTTCACCATGCCCAACGGCGGCTCTGTTACCCTGCTGAGTATGCTGCCGTTTGTGCTGGTGTCGTTCCGTCACGGCGTCAAGTGGGGCCTGTTTACGGGTCTGGTCAATGGCTGCCTGCAGATGCTGCTGGGCTTCTGGGCACCTCCGACCCCGACGTTCATCTATTTCCTGGGCGAAGTGCTGCTGGACTATCTGGTGGCCTTTATGGCACTGGGCATGGCAGAGCTGTTTGCCCGCCCGTTCAAGAACCGGATGGTCGGTGTGGCCGTGGGTACCGCTGTGGCAGGCTTCCTGCGGTTTATGTGCAGCTTCCTGTCCGGTGTCCTTGTCTGGGGCAACCTGAGCGACGGCCTGAGCGCCTGGACATACAGCCTGGTGTATAACGCCAGCTACATGCTGCCCGAAACGCTCATCACCGTGGTGGGCGCTGTGCTGCTGATCCGTGTTGCACCACAGATCTTTGACCGCCAGTACGCCAAGGCCTGATGGCATAGGAAACGGAATGAACTATAAAAATCTCCGCCGGAGCTGTAGATGTGCCCTGGCGGAGATTTTTTGTACAGAAAGTTTGTAAAAACCGTTGACAAGTCTGACTTTGCCTGCTATAATTACTAGCGTCGTCACGGACGACAACAAACATCTGGGGGTTTAGCTCAGCTGGGAGAGCGCTTGCATGGCATGCAAGAGGTCACCGGTTCGATCCCGGTAATCTCCACCAATGAAGAGCAAAACGAACACGAGGTCACCATTCAAATGGTCGGCAACGTGTTCGTTTTGTTTTGTGAGATTCCAAGCGTTTAATCAAGTTTTAATCAAGTTCTAAGCAAGATCGCACAAACAAAAAATGCCCGCACTTTCCATTTTGGATTGTGCGGGCATTTTCCTTTTTTGTGTTAGAATTTTCCGTATTTCGGAAAAACTTGCCGAAATAGAGAGTTTCCTGCCAAAATGCAGACAAGCCGACCACAAATCGGCTAAAATACTTGCGTTTCACAAAGCCGTTGTTGCCGCGCTCATACTGTATTTGCAGGATGCCGGACGCCTCCATGCGCATATCATCCAGCGCGTCGCCCTGGGCGTCCATGCTGAACAGGTTTCCGTTCTTGTCCTCATGGCGGCTGCTCAGGGTCATTTGCACACCGATGGAGGGATCATAGCCGTTATAGAAATCGCAGAGGCGTTCAAAGATATCCCGCTGGTCGTCCGGCCCCGCCAGACGGCAGTTGGACGTCCTCATAGGCTATGGTCTTGGAGAAAAGCCGGTCGTCCAGCCTGCACAGGCCGTCCGGGTACAGGTTCCAAAACGGGATGCTGTCCTGCACGGTATGGGGCTTGCCGTCGCCCTTCGCCTGCCGGATGATGGCTCCAATTTGTTTTCGTTCCGCCCGCGTGAGCTTACGCTTTGCGGCGGGCTGCGCGTTTTCCGGTTTTTCCGCTTTTTTCAGCAATCGCCTGTACCTCCTTTTCCAGTTTTGCCTGCCGCACCAGGGCGGAATAGGCGTTGTTGGTCTGATAGATGCGCCGCTTCGGACGGATGAATTTGCATTGGATCAGGTGCCCCAGGATCACTTCCAGCGTTTGTCCGTTTTTCTCATAGAGGGCAAACAGAAAGAACGGGAGCATGACAAGGATCATGCACAGCGTCGCCGAGGTCGTACCCATACTGCCTTTGCTTAAAAAGAAAAGCGGCACTCCCACAAGTGCCGCCGATCCAAAACACACAAGCTGCCGCTTCGTCAGGCCGAACAGCATCTTGCTTTTGATTTTTGTCAGGTCCTTCGGGACCGTTACGTATGCGATAGAACTCACCTCCGTGGAAAAGGAAAACGCCTTTCCGGTTAGGAAAGACGTTTCTCGCAATTATGATTGATTTTCTTCTTTCAGAAGTCTCTTGAACAGCGTGGGATAATTGCTTGCGCTGTGGGCGATATGATAGACATAGACCGTTTCAGCAATCAGCCGATACACGCAGATGTACTTTCCGGCAATCACATAGCGGTATCCGCCGTTTCGCAGTTCCTTGTCCTGCGGGATATGGCCGGACAGCGGAAACATTTCCAGACGGGACAGCGTATCCAAAATCAGATTGGTGATATTCCTTGCCGCGTTTGGCCCCACAAGGTTCATATGGAGCTGTGCGATTTCTTCCAACTCCCGCTGGGCGGGGTCAAGAATCACAAGATTAGCCACGCTGATAGATCGCCTCCAACCGTTTTCTGGATTCCTCCAGCGTATAGGTGGGTGCGCCGGAAAGCCGGGCTGCTTCTGCGGCCTCCAGCTTTGCGCGCAGCTTCAAGGCTTCTTCGCGCTGTTCAAAGGCTTCGATGCTCATAACAACAAGGTCGCCCTCGCCGTTCTTGGTGATATAGATAGGTTCCGCTTCATCATGCGCCAGATCGGAGATCATGCCATAGTCATTGCGAAGCGCGGTCGAAGATTTGATAATCACGGGTCAACACCTCCTGAATTATTCTACGATAATTCTATCAGAATTATTCATAGATTGCAAGAGGTCAATGTGCTCTGAACAGGCTTTTTGCAAGGCTGCCGGTTTTGAACAGCGTGTAGCACAGCAGCACCGTGTAGCCCATGCACTCCCAGATCGCCACGGCGATATCATCCCCCACGGCGATATTCTGCACCAGTACCGCATAGATGCCGACGCAGACCATAATAAGAAAAGCCTGAAAGCCCAGCGCCAGCAGGGACTTCAAGTAATTCTGCCCCGTATGGCCCCATTCCCGGTTGACCATCGTGGCAAACGGGATCGGCCCCACGGACACGGTCAAATACACCTCGATCATTCTTCCGTAGATCACAAGGAAGATGGCAATGGTGAGGATATGGGAGCAGAGACCCACAAAGACGCTCTGAAACCACAGGCCAAGCAGAGAACCGATGCTCCAGTCCGCCAGCGTCGTTTCCAGATCACCCACGACACCGGAAATCCAGTGCCGAAAAATCTACCGCTGTGCTGCCGTTCAGCTTCATCATGGTGCGGACAGCTTTATTAAAGGTATCCAGTTCCTCGCGAAGGTTGAAGTAATCCACCAGCAAGTCGGACAGCGTGGGTTCTTTCGCCTTTTCCAGAGCGTCCAGAAGAAGCTGCTTCTTTTCGTTCAGGTCTGCGATCCAGCGTTGCAGCCCACGAATTGCACTGCGGATGGTCTGCATCAGGCTGTTGGCGGCTCGAATGTCCCGGTTCAGGTTGCCGAGAACGGTTTCCACTCCACGCTTTTCCATCTGGTGTGTAGCGGGGCCGAGATGGACGGTCGGTATCTGCTGGATGCCCTGCCGCTCAAAGGAGCGCAGGTCAACACATTCTGGTCTGCCAGCAGCGTCCAGATAGCGGTTGGTGATGGTCTCCCAGCTATGCCGCCAGACCTCGGCGTACTTCTGGTCGTTCCAGTCCACGGTGTTTTCCTTGTGACACTTCCAGTTGCCGGAGGGGAGCTGGATGCGCTCGCCGTTCTCGTCAAGGTCGTAAACCTTTCGGGCTTTTGGAAGCCACCTGCCGTGTTCATCCATTGCCCGGAGCGTCAGCAGGATGTGGGCGTGTGGGTTGCCATCTCCCTTGTCGTGGATGGCAAAATCGGCAATCATGCCCTTGGAAACAAACTGCTCCTGACAAAACTCTTTTATCATGGACAAATACTGCTCTTTCGGCACCTCCACCGGAAACGCCAGCACGATGCGCCGGGCAAGCTGGGAGTTCCACTGGTTCTCCACGGCTTCCACGGCGTTCCAGAGGGTTGCACGGTCTGCAAATCCGGGCGGCGCATGGGACGGCAGCATGATCTCGGCGTGGACAAGCTCTTTCTTCTTGTTGTAGAATTTTGTTTTCTGGTCGTACTCGCTGAACAGCCGTTCGCCGCTCTGGTAAGCGGCTCCGGCAACAGCGGACTGTCCTTGGCTGCGCTTGGCGATGGTAATTTTGAAATGCGGACACGGAATAGGCATCACCCCCTCGATAACATTTGAATCGTTCACTTGTAAAAATCACGAACTTATGGTATTATTAGCTTGAATAAGCAAGCAGAAAGTTGGTGAACCGATGTCGGAAAGAAAATCACAACAGGAACTGGATTTTGAACGGAAACATGAAGAAGATTTGCAGCGGTTGCGTGGACTACGTCTGATCGATGATGATTTCATGGCTGCGGTGTTTGAAGAACGTGCTTGTGCTGAGTTCCTTTTGCAGATCATCTTGAAACGTGATGACTTGACTGTCAAAGAGGTTCACGGCCAGTACAGCATCAAAAATCTGCAAGGCCGTTCAGTCCGATTGGATATTTTGGCAGTGGATCGGGAAAACCGAGCATATAATATTGAGGTGCAGCGCAGTGACCGTGGTGCGAGTGAAAAGCGTGCACGGTACAACAGTAGCCTGTTGGATGCAAACCTGACTGATGCGGGCGATGATTACGATGCGCTGAACGAAACATACATTATCTTTATCACGGAAAATGACGTATTAAAGGCAGGCCTTCCAATTTATCATGTTGACCGTACAGTTCGGGAAACTGGAACGTCTTTCAACGATCAGGCTCACATCGTTTATGTGAACTCACAAATCAAGGACGAAACCGCATTAGGAAAACTGATGCACGACTTTTTCTGTACCAACTCGAAGGATATGAATTATTCCATTTTGGCACAGAGGGTTCGTTATTTCAAAGAAGACACGAAGGGAGTGGCAGCTATGTGCAGAGCTATGGAAAAGATGCGGGATGAAACCGAGCATGAAACATCGGTCAAACACGCATTGGTAATGTTGGCAGATGGTGTGCCTTGTGAAAAGGTGGCAAAGTACACCGACCTTTCAATTGAGGAAGTCCGGGCATTAGCTGAAAAGAAATCTGCCTAACAAAAAGATAAGCCGATTGGAAATGTTTCTGTTTCCAATCGGCTTTTTCTATGCGTGTTTTATGGTAGCGGGCAAAAGGATAGCTGCAAAGCAGCGCAAGGAAAATGCAGTTTTCTTTGGGATGGAATCGGGCTGGCGCACAAACGCCAGCTTTGATTTTATCGAGCCGTCTGCAAGACCGCAATTTCACACAAAGGGGTCCCCGGAAAAGCATCGAAGATGATTTTATGGGGAAGAGGAGGAACTGCGAAGTGAATGAGCATTTGTGCTTTTGCACAGATGCGAACGATACGTAGCAAGTGACGACGAGGTGTATAATTGTGCCCTATTTCATAGGGGGTTCGGAACGTTCTGCTTTTCATGAACATCATGCACCATCTTTGCAAGAGCCAGCACGACTTCCGGCTGACGGAACGAGATTTTCAGCAGTTCCATCACCTGATCGTCGGTCAGCTCTCCCGGACAGACCAGAAAGCTTTCCAGCATTCCGGCACGGGTGCAAAGACGATGCACACGCTCTCTCCGGTTCAGCTCCGACATCCTGCGTTCAAGGATCTTCTCCCGGTGCTGGCAAGAGCGCAGCTTCTGTTCTGCTTTAGCTTTTTCGTTGCGGAGATAGGATAAGGTGTTTTTGGGTTGGGTCAATGGCATCACGCTCCTTTTTAAATAAAAAGCAGCCAGTTATTTTGGCTCAAAATAACTGGCTGTCATAACTAAAGACACAAACAGTTTTATATGATACAGAAAACCTCACAAATTACATCGTTGCAAATATTATTTTACAAATGCTCATTTTCCAACAGGGGTAACTGATTCTTTATTTTATCTAGCAATGCGGTTACTTCGTCCTTATAATGTGAGCACCATGTTGATAAAAATGCATTGACAATCACACTTTCATCAACAAATCCAACCGCCTCGCCAATTTGAGAAAAAATAAGATGATGATCGCGATTTGTCTTGCTTATTGCTAAAATCGTTTGTTTTATTTCAGGAGCATCGGTAAATTCTCTCATAAAACGGACTGCCAGCATACCTGAACAAGTATCAATTTTGTCGACAACTTCATCAAACACATATAGTTCAGGAGCTTCTCCGGGCAACCGAAATACTCCTTCAGATGGATCGTCTTTTTGTTTTGAATCTCCATCAATAATGCAAATGGATTTAACCTTATTGCTGGGATCAAGATTGTGATATTTATTAGCCTTAACGGCTGTTCCGTCGCCATTCATAGGATACACATTTATGGCATCCATTGCGACCGCTTTATCCGAACGTAAAATTGCTTCAACCCATTTCTTTGCAAATGAATCTTCCGTATAAATCACAAGTTTTGAAGAAACATTTCCCGTAAGACTTCTTAGTGAATGTATATCGAGTTTTCCCTGAATTGCAGTTCCATCAACAGCAGCCCAAACAGCTTCAGCTGGCAATGGTGCTATTGCATATTCAGAGTGAGTTGTAAAAATAACCTGAACATTCTTTCTATTGGCAACGTCAATTAAATAATCTACCAGTCTTGCCGTAGCCAAAGGATGTAGACCATTTTCTATTTCTTCGATCAGAACGAGGCCTTGATCTGAGATATTTTCGATTCCGATAACCATTTTAATGATACTAGATTCACCAGCACCAAAGTGAAATTCCGAGTAAGACGTACCGCTTTCTGTTTTACCAGATAATAATGTTAAGTTGCCGAATTTGTCCGTCTGTATGACCGAGTAGTCACTTACATCTTTACCAAGAATTTTGCTAATATGGGATGCAGCTTCTGGACTTAGTGTATGAATTTTGTCCGAACTAAAAACAACATTCTTGTTTGTAAACCTTGATAAGTCTTTACGTTCAACAGCGGGCAATGTTCTAGAAATTCCGAAAAAACGAACATCCCGGTGAACGGCATCCCTGTACCATTTTTCTCTCGAAAAGGATGCCGTTCGTTTTACAACATCGGTTTTGTTCTTGGATCGATCAACCAAATCATACGTTATCGACCAATTTTTCATTTCTTGATCCAACTGTCTGTTCCTTGTAAAAAACTGTCTAGGGCTAACAGAATCATAAGTAAGCGCACAAGCTCCTAATATAGTTGTTTTTCCACCGCCGTTAGGACCAATTAAGGCCGTAACCGGAAAATCAAAAGTAATGGTCTGATTTACAAACGCTCTACATTTTACCAAGCCAACCTTATACAGATACTGTTCATAATGAAGTTTTCTCGACTTCTCAAGTAGTTTTTGAATTTGAGAGGGGTGAATCTCACTTTTATACATTAGCATGCTCTCCTTTCGGAATGTTAAACATCTACAGTTAAATAGTATACCAAAAGGGAGCTTTTTTCAAGATGAGGCTATAAAGTAGCATGCTTTAGCTTTTTCGTTGCTGAGGTAGACAAGGTCGGTTTTCGGTTGGGTTATGGCATCATGCCCTATTGTTACAAATCAACAAAACTCCGGTGCGTTCAGCGCAAACCGGAGTTTTGTTGATTTGTAATCTGATTTTACTCTTCTATCAGTGTCAAATACCCCTGCACGATTGCGGCAGGCAGCAGAAATTTCTTTTCCACGCTGCCAAAGCGTACCGTGACCATATCGGGCTGGATGGCTGCTACCGTGCCAACGCCAAACGCCTTATGCTTGACCTTGACACCAACCTTGATTTTGGAAACATCCACCTTGACAGGCGGCTTTGGCTGAGCGGCAGGTTGGCTGTTCGGGCCAAAGCTCGGCTTTACAGCTCCAATGCCAACACTCGAACCCACCGGGCGGGGTGTAAAGCTGCCGGGGGTGCTGGAAGCTGGGCGGGGTGTATAGCTGTTGCTCGGCTTGTGGATTTTGCTGCCGGAAGCCTGCGTGTTTTGCGCTGTGTTGGTTTTGGCTCGTCCTCGTCCGGAGTGAAATAGGGCTTTGTGGGCAGATCGTCCGGGGCGGGCGCAGGGGCTTCCATAGATGCCTGCTGCAAGGTGAACATCTTGTTGTAGTCGGCATCCGAAAGCACCGTATCCCAGCCGCCGCGGTCTTCGCCCTCATGACGGTCAATGCCGGTATAGCTCAGGCTGGCATCTTCGTACCGCTTGAATTTGTACACGGCATCGTTCATCAGGGAATCGTTAAATATACATCTGCTTCTTTTGCGTTGCAAAATACTTGTTGGGGACACCCAAACCCTTGAACTGCATCCGTTGGATGCAGGATTAGCGTCTCCAAATGAGAAAGTATATGGCTCTAACACATTGTCAGCCATTGGTAAACAACTTTTTCCAGTCAAAAAAGAAAATAGCAATGATTAAAGATGAACATTGCAGAAAAATGTGATACAATAGAAAATGAAAATCCAAACAACAGGAGGAACTCCCTCGTGGCAAATAATGTGAACGTCAAAAAACTGGAAGCTGACCTGTGGGAGTCGGCAGATCTGCTGCGTGCAGGCTCTAAACTCACCTCGAACCAATACTGTATGCCGGTACTGGGACTGATTTTTCTGCGGTATGCGTACAGCCGCTTCAAACTGGTAGAGCAGGAGATCCTGAAAGACCGTCCCATGCGCGGTGGCCGGGTGCTGCCGGTGGAACAGAGCGACTTTGCCGAGAAGAGCGCACTGTTTCTGCCCAAGGAGGCACAGTACAATTACTTAGTCAATTTGCCCGCCAACATCCCGGAGCAGGGGCTGACCGGCATCGAGGGTAACCCGCTGAACAGTCTGGGCGAAGTGGTGAACAACGCCATGGAACTGGTGGAGCAGCAGAGCGAGCAGCTGCAGGGCGTTCTGCCGAAGGACTACACCATCTTCTCGGATGAACTGCTGGGGGAACTGCTGCGAATCTTCAACAATGATGCGTTGGACGATGTGGGCGGCGATGTGATCGGCCGTATCTACGAGTACTTTTTGAATAAGTTTGCTAAGAATGTGGCACAGGATGACGGCGTGTTCTTTACGCCGAAATCGCTGGTGAAGATGATCGTCAATGTGCTGGAGCCTGCCCACGGCGTTCTGTTGGACCCGGCTTGCGGCAGCGGCGGTATGTTTGTGCAGACCGGAGACTTTGTAAACCATGCGGGCATGATCGCCAACAACACCATGACGTTCTACGGACAGGAAAAGGTGGAGTACAATGCCAAGCTCTGCCTGATGAATATGGCCGTGCATGGTCTGACCGGCGTGATCAAGTCCGGCGATGAAGCCAATACCTTCTATCACGATGCCCACAACCTGAACGGCTGCTGCGACTATGTGATGGCAAATCCGCCGTTTAACGTGGATAAGGTCAAGTCGGAGTCGGCGCAGAGTGCCGGACGGCTGCCCTTTGGCCTGCCCAGCGTGAACAAGGCCAAGGAAATCGGCAACGCAAACTATCTGTGGGTGTCCTATTTCTACTCCTACCTGAACGAGCATGGCCGTGCGGGTTTTGTGATGGCGTCCTCGGCTACCGACAGTCAGGGCAAAGACAAGGACATCCGTGAAAAGCTCATCCAGACCGGCCATGTGGACGTGATGATGAGCGTGGGCAACAATTTCTTCTACACCAAGAGCCTGCCCTGTTCGCTGTGGTTTCTGGATAAGGGCAAACCGGAACATCTGCTGGACACCGTACTGTTCATCGATGCCCGCAACTATTATACCGTGGTGGACCGCACCCAGAACGAGTGGAGCGACTGGCAGCTGAAGAACCTCAACGCCATTGTCTGGCTCTATCGCGGTGAAGAGGACAAGTACAAGGGGCTTCTGGCGGAGTATCACGCAGAGCTGGCGGACGACCGCCCCTTTGCAGAGATTCAGGCCGCACTGGAACAAAATGTGCAGGCCAAGCGGGAAGAAGCCAAAGCCGCTGTGGAGGCAGCACCCCGCAAAGAGCGCAAAGCTACGCAGGAAAAGTTCGACAAGGCGCTGGAAGCCCTCAACGAGAAGCTGACCGTTGCCAAGGAGGCCGTCTGGCTCACCGAGAAATTTGGCGAGGGTGTTTATCAGGATATTCCCGGTCTGTGCAAGGTGGCCAGCCGCGACACCATCCTCAACGAGAAAGGCGCATCCCTGACGCCCGGTGCCTATGTGGGCGTTGCACCTGTGGAGGATGACGGTGTGGATTTTGCCCAGAGGATGAAAGAAATCCACAAGGAACTGCTGGAATTGCAGGCAGAGTCCAACCGTCTGATGGAAACCATCTCGAAGAATCTGGAGGAGATGGGGGTATGAAGTGGGAAATTGCAAAATTGGGGAAGATTGCTATCATCAGAACGGGAAAACTGGATTCTAACGCTGCAGTTATAGGTGGAAGATATCCATTTTTTACTTGTGACCCAAATACATTATCGATTGATGTATGGGCATATGATACAGAAGCTGTTTTGCTTGCAGGGAATAATGCAAGTGGAAATTATACGGCGAAGTACTATAAAGGCAAGTTTAATGCTTATCAAAGAACATACATAATTGAGAGTGCTAATGAAGAAAAGCTAAATATAAGGTATCTTTGTTATGCACTAAATCAGCAATTACGATTACTAAAAACGATGTCAAGCGGTTCGACAACGAAGTTTTTAACTGTTAGAATGTTGGATAACCTAGATATCCCTTTGTTCGGTATAAACATACAAACTCAAATAGTAAATATTCTCTCCGCTTATGATGACCTAATTGAAAACAACCAGAAACAAATCAAGTTGCTGGAAGAAGTGGCTCAGAGGCTTTATAAAGAATGGTTTGTGGATTTGCACTTTCCGGGGCATGAAAACACGAAAATTGTGGACGGTGTGCCGGAGGGGTGGAGCAAAAGCACGGTATTCGAAGTCTCTGCTATCCTGAGAAGAGGAATTTCGCCGAAATATAATGAGAATGCAAGAGGCATTGTAATCAATCAAAAGTGTATTCGTCAAACGATTGTTTCTTACGATGAAGCAAGAACACAGGAAAAGAAATATCCGGCCGAACTTGAGCTAAAAGAGGCGGATATCGCGATTTGTTCGACAGGAGCTGGAACATTGGGTCGTGTGGGGCAGATTTATGAAGTAAGGGAAAATACTACTTTGGATTCTCACGTGACATTAATTCGAGCGAATGAAAAAATTGGACAGCAGTATTTGTTTTGGTCGCTCAAGATGCAGCAGGACTATTTGATGAGTGCAGGAAAAGGCTCAACAAATCAGCTTGAATTGAGCAGAGAAACAATTGGAAATTGTAAGATTCTAATACCAGAACAGAAAATAGCAGAGCAAGCGGAGAAAAATTTCGTAGCTATTCATAACAAAATGAGAGAATGCTCGATGCAGATTGCAAGACTTCGAGAGGCAAGGGATTTGCTACTGCCAAAGTTGATGAGTGGAGAAGTGGGGGTGTGACTTTATGGCAAACGAGTACATGATGGTATCAAGCGTTACAAATGTATTGAGCCAAGCGACAGATTGGTTGATTGACTTAGGAGAAAGCTGGATTGACTCTAAACTACCAGAAAATCTTTTCAAGGAAGTACCAATCATTAAAATGCTGATGCTTGGCAGAACAGGTGTAAGAACTGTAAAAGAGTGCCATGAAGTACGACAGATTTCTCAATTCTTACTGACGATTGACACCGAATGTACGGATGAAGCAAGAAAAAAACGCTATATCAAAGTATTAAATGAAAATGCAAAGCAGTTTGAAAAAGAACTGGAGTATGTTACAATAGTTGTAACAAATTACCTTGAAAGCGAAAAACCGCAGATGCTTGGTAGACTTTATCTGAAGCGGTTGGATGGCGGCTTGTCTTGGGATGAGTTCGCTGAATATGCATCGATGCTGAATCAACTGATTCCGGGCGATGCAGAGATACTGAAAACACACCACCACAAACGAATGCAGTCAGAGTGCAGGGATTTGTTGCGGTTGACGTCACTTGGCTTGATGTATGAACAAGATTCACCAAATTTTCCTTATGGAGACAACGATACACCTAAAAATGAGGAGACATCGTTTAATGTCACAGACTTTGGCAGGAAGTTTGCAGAGATTGTTTTGTGAAAAGCGAGAAGGTGATTTGTTATGATGGAAGTCCATTCTATACAAGAATATATCAGCTTACTTGAAAAATTGGAAAAACTATATACATTCAGAACCTCCAATAACGTATCGGTTGGTTGGATTCCGAACTTTACATATAAGCCGCATTTTATATATAGAGGACATGGGGATTATCGATATACGATTCTTCCGGGAATTTTTCGGTCAAAGAATGGACCGGAAGGAATAGAAGCTTACTCGTTATTTGAACATAATATTTTACAAGATTTTATTTCAGAGACATGTCGGTATGAGTCGAAAGTTTTTGAAAACGATATTGGTGCTTGGCTTGAGATTGCACAGCATTTTGGAGTTCCGACAAGATTGCTGGATTTTACAGAAAATCCGCTAGTTGCACTTTATTTTGCTTGTTCAGATGCAAGCACTGCAAATGCAACGGTTTGGTTGATAAACGAGCCTGAGTACAATATAAAGTTCTTTGGCATTTATCGCGCAGTACAAGCAACAGAATCAAGTAATAAAGTGAATAAAATAATTGTCGATGAAATTATAGGACAGGATTTTGCTCAACATGCAGGACTGGGCCAGTATATACAGTGGCCGTGGATATACAAACCACATTATCGAGAAGAGCGAATGAATATGCAGCAAAGTGTATTTATGTTGTGGGGAGCAGATAGAAGACCACTAGAACAGTTTATGGTGCCAGATGATTATATTGTGGATGAAAATGTTCAAAATAGCACATGTGGAGTAATAGGAAAAATTCAAATAAAGCATGAGGATAAAGAAAAAATATTAAAACAGCTTGCGTTGTGCGGAATAAATGAAAAGTATATTTACCCCGGTATTGATGGAATCGGTAGGTATATCAATAAAAAATATTTGTTCAAAGGCAACAATATGTGAATGAGGTGATCCTATGAGCCGCGAATACTCCGAAAATGTCCTTGTTCAGAACAGCGCAGGCAATTTGCTGCAAAATGTTCTGGGCTGGGAGGTGGTGCTGGCTTACAACTCCGAAAAGCTGGGGCCGGACGGGACGTTGGGCCGCACCAGCTATGGGGAAGTGCTGCTGACCCGGTATTTTCGGCAGACGCTTTTGCGCTTGAACCCGTGGCTCACCCCGAACCAGCTGGACGAGGTACAGAAGAAATTTACGGCGCACGTTTCCACCGCATCCCTGATGCAGATCAACGAGGAAAAGTATTTTCTGCTGCGGGATGGCATCCCGGTGACGGTCAAGCGGCCGGATGGCCGCACCGAAATCCGAAGCGCGGCGGTGATCGACTTCAAGAACCCGGAAAACAACCACTTCCTCGCCGTAAAAGAGATGAAGATCCACTCGCAGCTGTACCGCTGCCGGACAGACATTGTGGGCTTTGTCAATGGCATTCCGCTGCTGTTCATCGAGCTGAAAAAGCCTACCGTGGATGTGCAGAACGCCTACATAGACAATTACCGAAATTATCTCGATACCATTCCGCAGCTGTTCTATTACAATGCCTTCCTTATGCTGTCCAATGGATTGGAAGCCAAGGTGGGCACGCTGGGCAGCAAGTACGAGTTTTTCCACGAATGGAAACGCCTGAAAGAAAGCGACCCGGGCAAAGTGGAGCTGGAAACCATGCTGCGGGGCATCTGCGAGAAAAAGACCTTCCTCGATCTGCTGGAAAACTTCATCCTTTACGACCATTCCGGTGGGCGCACCACCAAGATTCTGTCCCGCAACCACCAGTATCTCGGCGTCAATGAGGCCGTCAGTGCTTACGAGAACCGCAAGCTGAAAGACGGCAGGCTGGGTGTGTTCTGGCACACGCAGGGGTCTGGCAAAAGCTACTCCATGGTTTTTCTGGCGCAGAAGATTCGGCGCAAGTTTGCAGGCTCGCCCACCATTGTGGTGCTGACCGACCGTGACGAGTTGAACCGGCAGATCAGCGATACCTTTGAAAACTGCGGTCTGCTGGGCAAGACAAAGGCTTCACAGTTCATTGCATCCAGCGGTACAGACCTTGTAAAAAAGCTGCGGGGCAACCCCAGCTTTGTGTTTACCCTGATCCAGAAGTTCAATCTGCCCAAGGAACCGCCCATCTACCCGGATCACGACATTCTGATTTTGTCGGATGAAGCCCACCGTAGCCAGTACGGCATTTTTGCAGACAACATGATGCACCTGCTGCCCACGGCGTCCCGCATCGGCTTTACTGGTACACCGCTGCTGGCGGATGACCATATTACCGAGCGCACCTTTGGCGGGTATCTGTCGGTGTATGATTTCAAGCGGGCAGTGGAGGACGGCGCAACGGTGCCGCTGTACTATGAGAACCGTGCGGATAAGATCGCCCAGTTGGACAAGCCGGAGATCACCGGGCGCATCTTGGACGCCATTGAAGCTGCCGACCTCGATCCCTCGCAGGAGGAAAAGCTGGAACGGGAATTTGCCAAGGAGATCCATATTCTCACCGCAGATGAACGGCTGCGCTCCATTGCAAAGGATTTTGTGGAGCATTACTCTGACCTTTGGACCAGCGGCAAGGCGATGTTTGTCTGCCTGAATAAGGTCACCTGTGTGCGGATGTACAACTATGTGCAGGAATGCTGGCAGGCAAAGATCAGGGAGCTGGAAGCCCGGCAGGGCACAGTGACCCAGCAGGAAGCACAGGAGCTTGCCCGTAAACTGGCATGGATGAAAGAAACCGAAATGGCAGTGGTGATCAGTCCGGAGCAGAACGAGGTGCAGACTTTCAAAAAGTGGGGGCTGGATATTCTGCCGCACCGTGCCAAAATGGAAAAGCGGGAGCTGGATAAAGAATTCAAGGACAGCAAGAATCCGTTCCGGGTGGTGTTCGTCTGTGCCATGTGGCTGACGGGCTTTGATGTAAAGTGTCTGTCCTGTCTGTATCTGGACAAGCCGTTGAAAGCCCATACCCTGATGCAGACGATTGCTCGTGCAAACCGTGTTTCGGAGGGCAAGAGCAATGGCCTGATCGTGGACTATATTGGTATCGTAAAGGCGCTGCGCAAGGCTCTGGCAGATTATACGGTCAGCGAGAACAGCCCGGCGGGCATTGACCCAACGGTGGACAAAACGGAGCTGATCCAGCGTATTTGCGCGGTCATCGGAAAAACGGACGGCTTTCTGGCAGAACACGGGTTCCGGCTGCAGGAATTGGTGGACGCACAGGACTTTGAAAAGATGAGCCTTGTACAGGATGCAGTCAACGCGATGTGCGAGACGTTAGAAACCAAGAAAACCTTCCAGACCTATGCGTCTGAACTGGCGCGGCTGTTCCGCTACGCAGACCGTGACGATGTGGACGATGCCGTGCGCGCCCGGAAAAACGCAATTCTCGCCATCTATGAGGGCTTGCAGCAGAAGCGGAAACACGCGGACAATACCGACCTGATGGTGCAGATCAACGGCATCGTCAACGAGTACATCCATGTGGAAAAGCCGGATCAGGAGGCTGTACCTTCCCGGCAGTTTGACATCAGCAAAATTGATTTTGACCTGCTGAGCCGGGAGTTCGCCCACACCCGGCGGAAGAATCTCTTGCTGCGCGATCTGGATGAACTGGTGAATCAGCAATTGGCGAAAATGCTGTTTGCAAACCCGCAGCGCATTGATTATTATGACCGCTATCAGGAGATTATCGATGCCTACAATGCGGAGCAGAACCGGGCAACCATTGAGAAAACCTTCATGGATCTGATGGAGCTTGCAAGTTCACTGGACACAGAGCAGCAGCGCTATGTGCGTGAGGGCTTTTCCAGTGATGAGGAACTTTCAGTGTACGATTTGCTGTTTTCAGAGAACCTCACGAAGCAGGAAATTGAAACGATCAAGAAGGTGTCTGTGGACTTGTTGACAAAAATCAAACAGCAGATTGCCAAACTCGACCATTGGACGGACAAGCAGGAAACTAAGGCGATTGTGGATAACCTGATTCGCAATACCCTTTGGCAAGAACTTCCCAATAGCTATGATGTAAGCGATATCCAGACCTACCAGAAGAAAATCTACGAGTATGTATATATGCGCTACCCGGAAGTAGCATAACGCAAAAATCACCCCAGAGAGAACGCACAAGAGGCTATTCTCTCTGGGGTGATTGCGTATCAAATCATCTGAAAATGCCGTAGGGCCTCCACAATTGCATCCTCTTTTTCCTTCGGACACTGGGGCTGCTTCGCATTTTCATTTTTCGCTTTATGGTAATTCTCTCGCTCGATGATGCCGTACTTCTGCTTCACCTGTGCGATATAGAGATTGGAGACCTTGAGCTGATGATGCTCCCACACATGCTCCCGAATCTCGTTGTAAGTCGCTTTGCTTTCCGCAGCAGTCACATCCAGTTCATCCATGCTGACGTCCACTTCGATGTGCCGCTCGACATGGAGTTTGGTCAAAAGGAGAACCGCTTCGACAGTTGTTTCAGTTTCCAAGGGAAGTTCTTTCACTTCCTCACCATCAACAGGCACAGGAAAATTGAATACGATCTTCTTTATCCAGCTTCCGTCTTTCCTTTTCTCCGGGAACATCTCAATTCGCTCGATAAAGGCCTTCATAAACTCCTTCTGCTCCGCTTCCGTTGCGGAATGGTAGACTTCATCAAATGCCAGCAACAAGCGATAGATATTGTCTCCGGAAATCTTCTCCTGCTGGATGCTGCGGATCTGACTTTGCAATTCGCCAATCTGAACTTCGA
>ENA-OPCI01001047-OPCI01001047.1-human-gut-metagenome-genome-assembly--contig:-NODE-1047-length-16814-cov-8.776896_pt1 | contig 16814 bp, 10 predicted proteins | sample MGYA00241564_ERZ501479 | MGnify/ENA primary metagenome ERZ501479 (study PRJEB25962, sample SAMEA2042630) | human gut metagenome | biome: human gut; feature: human-associated habitat; material: faeces...
GAAAAGATGCAGCAGGTCATTGGGCTTATGAGGGAGCAGGAGCAGACCGCAGATAAGAGCCAGAAGAAGAACAGGCAGAACAGCGTAGAACTGTAAGCATAGCAGACCCCCGCCAGCAGATGCTGGCGGGGGCTGTACATATAGGGGCAACTTTTCGGAAAATCCGAAGAGTTCAGGGCAGTTGTTAAGCGTTGCTTAATAACTTGGGCGGTCTGTCAACTATCCGGGATTTCCAGATGGTTCGAGTTTGGTGATGGGAATCATTAAGAAAAACTTAATGGTTGGAGCTTTTGAACAGGAAAGATTGAAAGAAAAAAGCATATTTGGTATAATCAGAAAAAATGATGGGAGATGGACTGCGGCGTGAAAATTGAAGAAGGTCGAATTATAAATGACTTTATCGAACCGAATAAGTGCCAATATGCAATTCCTGTTTACCAACGCAACTATGAATGGTCAGCTGAACAGTGTAGGAAACTGTTTGTCGATGTAGTAACTGCGCATAAAAGAGATCGTAGACATTTTTGCGGATCGGTTGTATATGCGCCTTTGAAGAGCGAAAAGAAAATCAACTACTATGTTGTTATTGATGGTCAGCAGCGACTGACAACAATTTATATTCTGATAAAAGCACTGATAGATAAAGCTGTTACAGATGAGGAAAAGAAATCGTTGGCGGAAGTTCTATTCAATGTTGACAAATTCAAAAGATACAATATTGATGATTCTAGCAAACTAAAGCTAAAGCCAATAAAAAGCGATAATAATCAACTCATGCTGTTGATGGAAGATCATGCTGAACAGATGGATAGGACGAGTGGTATCTATCGGAACTATGAGCTGTTTTGCGATTTGATTCAGGAATTTTTGAATGATAACCCGGACATGGGGGTTGGCAATATCTACGATGGTCTTGAACATTTGACCTGCGCAGAGATTAAACTGGATGATGATGACGATAATGCACAGGAAATTTTTGAACGAATCAATTCTACAGGCGTTCCGCTAAGTTTGTCAGATAAAATCCGAAACTTTGTTTTAATGACAGATACAGACCAAGATCGTTTATATGAGGATTACTGGCTGAAAGCAGAGCAGATGCTGTCCAAAGATCAGTTGGAGGGATTCTTCCTTGACTATCTGAATTTCAAAATGGATGGATTTGCTAAGGAGAGTACGGCCTACGATGAGTTTAAGGCTCTCTATGCACGTGGGCAGTATACCAATGAATCTATGCTGGAAGAGATTTACCACTATGTCCAGCAATATCATGCTTTCTATTATGGCGATGAAAAACGGTTCAGCAGTACAGTAAACCATTTGCTGAGAAGTTTGCAGACCCTGAAACAGACTACGGTGTATCTGTTCCTGTTCAGTGTGTTTGATGACTTCGATGCTGGTGTAATCGATGATGAAACACTCTGCAAAGTTCTTCGGCTGCTCCTGAATTACAGTATCCGCCGCTTGATTTGCGAAGTAGGTTCAAACTCGCTGCGTGGCTTGTATAAGACCCTTTACGGACGGGTGTTCAATCGCCCGGAAAATAAGAACAACTACTATGATTCCATCGTGTCTTTCCTACTTCAGCTGACATCTAAGGATGTGATGCCCAGCGATGCAGAGTTCGTGGCAGCACTGAAAGAACGTAATCTTTATCGGAAGAACGCGCTGTGTAAGTATTTGCTTGTGGCAATCGAAAATCAGGGTAAAGAGCAAATCAAGACAGATGCTTTGACCATCGAGCATATCATGCCGCAGAACAAGAATCTATCGACTGCATGGCAGAGAATGCTCGGTACGGATTGGGAGTTAGTGCGAGAACGATATCTGCATACATTGGGTAATTTAACGCTGACAGGTTATAACAGTGAACTAGGTGATCTGCCGTTTGCAGAGAAACTTGATAAGCTTGCAGAGGAAAATACTCATGTTACCGTCCTTTATAGTGATGTAAAGAACAAAACAGAGTGGAATGCGCAGACAATGGAATCTCGTGCAGAGCGTCTATCTGAAGAGGTTTTGAAACTCTTTCCCATTGAGTTGCCAACAACAAAGGTTGATTTTTCTGATCCGCGCTATCGGCTGTACACGGTGTCTGACCCACATAATGCGACCTATAAGTTCGTCAACTACTATGAGCTTCTAGGTGAAAGGGTCAGTGCTGATAGTTTTGCCTTTATGGTTCGTTCGGTGGCTGGTAAGCTGTACGACTTAAACAGTAGCATTATTGATCGTATGGCGCGAAATTTGGAAGTGTTTCCAGCGTGGCAAAATCCGGTATTTGCTTACGATAAGGACGCCATCCGAAATGCAGTAAAGCTGAAAAATGACAGCGCTATTTACATCAGCACGGGATATTCTGCGTATGACTGCATCTGTTTTATCAAGGCACTTTTGAAGAAGTATGACCTTGATTTGGAAGAAGACTTTGTTTACAGTGCTCGGCCAAATAGCACAGCATTGGCTGGAATAAATTGGAAAAATATTGCACAGGAGTGGTGCGAAGAACGGGACAAGAGAGGTGAAATTGTATTTGATATAAAGAATTGCGAAAGCAGATATGTCCGTTTTACAACCCCATTCTTGAATAGCGTGATACCGACAAATGAAGACATACTAAGTCCATGGAAGACAAACAATTACTATTTCTATGAAATTACGAGCGATAAAAATGAGTTGTATGTACAACTTTATTTTTACTGTAAGGGCATTACCGACGAAATGCGAACGGCATTCCAGAAGTTGGCTAATCTAACCGATGGAGGAAAGTTGACACAGGGATACAGATTATTCTTCAAATCATCTGTATTTACTCAGGCAGAGAATAGTACGAAGTCGGAAATCAAGAATCACTTATATCGATGCTTAGAAGAAGTGCGTGCGTTTGAAATGACGATTCAAGATAAATGGGACTCCTAAAAGGCAGTTGCATCCTGAACGTAAATACGTTATAATACTCACAGAGATCCCGCTGGTTGTGTGATACTATCTTGATACTAAAAAATCAGCAAGCCACATCTAGCACAGCAATCTCATGAAAAAGTGAACATTCAAGAATAGCTTTACTAAACAAATTTGCTTAGTAAGAATCCGAACTTACCGAGCTCGAATAATCGAAGAATAATTTGAAAGCCCCGGAAAGGTTCGAGAAATCGAAACTTTCCGGGGCTTTTTGACTCGGCCCTAGAGTGAATGTTCCCGGCAACGGGCCAGCACGGAGCGGAGCGGGCCGGACGGGATCGGTTTGGTAAAGATTTCATAAAATTTATAAAAACTGGAAAATGCGGCAGGGCGAAAATTTAGCACGTTGGGCTGTTCAGCGCTGCCTTGCAGAACCGGAAGAAACGGTCTGCGCCCTGCTGTCTGGTGCACAGCAGGGCGGTTTTTGATATCTCTATAAAAAAATGAGAGGGCTCGCAAGTCCTCTCATTTTTGCGTATCCGGAAATTAAATTTTTCCCTCGCCGTCCAGTGCTTCTTCCAGCGTGTGCCAGGCCAGTACGGCGCACTTGACGCGGGCGGGGACATGGGCAATGCCCTGCAGGGCGGCCACGTCTTCCAGATCATCCAGCTGCTCCGGCGTGATTTTGCCCTTGATCATATCAAAATACAGGCCGATGAGGCGGCGGGCGTCCTCCACGGTGCGGCCCTTGACCAGGTCGATCATCAGGGAAGCAGAGGCCTGGGAGATGGCGCATCCTGTGCCGATGAAGCCGGCATCCTCGATCTTTCCGTCCATGACCCGGAGCTGCAGGGTGATGTCATCGCCGCAGCTGGGGTTGACGCCCTCCAGGCTGTGGGTGGCACCCTCCACCGGGTGGCGGTTCTGTTTGCTGCGGCTGTTTTCGGTAATGATCTGTGTATAGAGCTCGTTCAGGTTCATAAGCCCATCACCTTTCGTACGTTTTCCAGATTATTCAGCAGGGCGTCTACGTCTTCTTCCGTGTTGTAGAGGGCAAGACTTGCCCGGCAGCAGGAGCCGATGCCCAGGAAATCCATCAGGGGCTGGGCACAGTGGTGTCCGGCACGGATGGCCACACCGCCTGCATCCAGGATGGTGGCGACATCGTGAGGGTGGACGTCCTGCACGTTGAACGACACCACGCCGAACCGCTTGTCCGCCACGGGTTCGCCGTAGACGGTCAGCCAGGGCATGGAGGCCATTCCCTTGAGCATTCGCTCCAGCAGGGCATGTTCGTGGGCCATCATGGCATCCCAGCCAATGGCGTCCATATAGTCCAGTGCGGCCGCAAAGCCGACCTCACCGCCCACGTTCCGGGTGCCCGCCTCAAACTTGCGGGGGCCCTCGGCCCAGGTGGCCGTGTGCTCATGCACGGCACCGATCATGTCACCGCCGCTGAGGAACGGGGGCATCTGATCCAGCAGCTCCTTGCGGGCATAGAGGGCTCCCATACCCATGGGAGCGTAGAGCTTGTGGGCGGAGCAGGCCGCAAAATCCACATCCAGCTTTTTGACATCAACGGGCATGTGCGGGGCGCTCTGGGCGCAGTCCAGCACCACCACAGCGCCCACCGCGTGGGCCTGTGCCACGATCTCTTCCACCGGGGCACGCAGGCCCAGCACGTTGGACACCATGCCGATGGCGACCAGTTTGGTCTTGGAAGTGATCTTTTTGTCCAGCTCCTCGGCGGTCAGATGGCCGTCCGGGCCGGGGTAGAGGTACACGAGCTTGGCACCCGTTGCTTTCGCCACCCGCTGCCAGGGCACCAGATTGGAGTGGTGCTCGGCCACAGAGATCACGATTTCGTCGCCTTCATGCAGGAAATGCAGGCCATAACTATAGGCCACCAGATTCAGGGATTCGGTGGTGTTCTGGGTGAAGACGATCTCATCATCCTCGGCCCCAAAGAACCGCGCCACCCGGTGGCGGGCTCCTTCGTGGGCGTCGGTGGCACGCATGGCCAGCTCATACACACCCCGGTGGGGGTTGGCATTGTCTTTCTGGTAGTAGTGCAGCACGGCATCCAGCACCTGCTGGGGGTGCTGGGTGGTGGCGGCGCTGTCCAGATAGACCAGCCGATTGCCGTTTTCGTCAGCGGCCAGAATGGGGAAATCTTTCACCCAAGGGTTGTTCTGTGTGGTCAGCATGTCTCATCCAGCCTCCTTGCTGCTTCGGCGCGTACTTCCTCCCGCAGAGCTTCCAGCGGGATCTTTTCAATGGCGGGGGCAAAGCGGGCGTCCACCATCAGGCGGCGGGCCTGGGCCTCGTTCAGGCCACGGGAGCGCAGATAGTAGAGTTTGGCTTCGTCCAGGCGGCCAATGGAGGCCGCGTGCTGGCCCTCGACTTCTTCCTCTCCGCAGAGGATCAGGGGAGCGGTGCGGTTGCGGGCGTGGGGGCTGAAGAGCAGCACATCCTCGCTCTCATGGCCGACGCCCCGCTTGGCGCCCCGGCGGAAATCAATGGTGCCGCGCAGGATCTTATCGGCATTGCCAGTCAGGACGCCAGCGGTGTGCATCTCGCACAGGGTGTCCTTGGCAGTGTGGACGGAGACATCATTGTAATCCAGCACGGCCTCCTCGCCGCCAAAATAGACGGCGTCCAGGTCGTATTCACTTTTGGGAGTGCCCAGCATGGCGCGGGTGCCGCAGGCAGAAAGACTTCCGCCCAGCTCCACACGAACCTGCTCCACTTTGGCACTGGGGCCCTCTTCCACGGCCACGGCGTTCCAGCGGCGGGCCTTGCTGCCCAGCAGCTGAATCTGTACCAGTTTGACATGGGCACCCTCTCCGGTGCGGATGCGGGTGAGGGAAGCGGCCACACCGTTTTCGGCGTCGCCACGCACCACTTGCACCAGCGTCACGCTGCTGTGGGCTTTTGCGTCCAGCGAGAACACGCTCAGGGCCGTGGGGTGGGCGGCGTCCAGTGTGACTTCAAACTGGACGGGGTCGTTTACCTCCACGCCCTCGGCCACGGTGAGGGCCGAGCGGACATTGGCGTTCCCCAGCAAAAATGCATCGGTCTCTGCACCCATGCCGCTCTCGGCAAAGGTGGTAAAATCTTCTTCGGCTTCCCCCACACCGGCGGGCAGGGTAAAGGCAAGGTTCACCTCGCCCCAGTCGTCCGCCGGGACAGCGGGCAGTGCCGCCGCTTTGGGGGCGGAATTGACACCGCACTGGTTCCAGGTGGGGACAGGCAGGCGGTTCATGTTTAAATCATTCATCGTTCCCGGCCTCCTTTCAGCCAATGCTGCCTTTCATTTCCAGATGGATGAGGTTGTTCATCTCCACGGCGTACTCCACGGGCAGCTCCTTGGCAATGGGCTCTGCAAAGCCGCCCACGATGAGGGCCCGGGCGTCCTCTTCCGAGAGGCCGCGGCTCATCAGGTAGAAGACGGCTTCCTCGCTGATGCGTCCGATCTTGGCCTCATGGCCCACATCCACGGCATCGCAACGAATGTCCATTTCCGGAATGGTATCGGAGCGGGAGCGGTCATCCAGCATCAGGCTCTCGCAGGAGACAGCCGACTTGGAGCCCGTGGCATTGGGCAGCACGGTGACAGAGCTGCGGAAGTTGGAGACGCCGCCGTCCCGCGCAATGGATTTGGTGGTGATGTGGGAGCTGGTGTTGGGAGCAGCATGAACCACTTTTGCACCGGTGTCCAGATCCTGTCCGGCACCCGCAAAAGTGATGCCGGTAAACTCCATCCGGGCACCCTCGCCCGCCAGAATGCTCATGGGGTAGAGGCAGGAGGTGTGAGAGCCGAACGAGCCGGACACCCACTCGATGGTGCCGCCCTTTTCCACCTTGGCACGCTTGGTGTTCAAGTTGTACATGTTCTTGGACCAGTTCTCAATGGTGGAGTAGCGCACCCGGGCGTTCTCACCAACGTAGATCTCCACGCAGCCTGCGTGAAGGTTGGCTACATTATATTTAGGAGCGGAGCAGCCCTCAATGAAGTGGAGGTAAGCGCCCTTGTCTACAATAATCAAGGTGTGCTCAAACTGGCCGGCACCCGGCGCGTTGAGCCGGAAGTAGGACTGCAGCGGGATCTCCACACTGACACCCGCCGGGACATACACGAACGAGCCGCCGCTCCAGACCGCGCCGTGCAGGGCGGCAAACTTGTGGTCCGTAGGGGGCACCAGCTTCATAAAGTGGGTACGCACCATTTCGGCATAGGGGCCGTTGAGGGCGCTCTCAATATCGGTGTAAACCACGCCCTGTGCGGCCACCTCGGCCTTGACGTTGTGGTAGACCACTTCGGAGTCATACTGGGCACCCACACCAGCCAGCGAAGCCCGTTCGGCCTTGGGGATGCCCAGCCGCTCAAACGTGTTTTTGATGTCGTCGGGCACCTCGCTCCACTTGCCCCGCATCTCAGTCTTGGGGCGGACATAAGTGACGATATTGCTCATGTCCAGCCCCTCGATGGAGGGGCCCCAGTTCTGCACCGGCATGGAGTTGTAGACGCGCAGGCTCTTCTGGCGGAAAATGCGCATCCACTCGGGGTCATTCTTTTCCTCGGAAATCTTCTCGACGATCTCCGGGGTCAGGCCGGAATTGACCTCAAAGGCAGCGTTGGGCTTGTCCTTGATGTCGTAAATGCTGCGGTCCACCTCGGCAACGTCGGTCTTTTCTGTTTCAAAGGCTCTCATTTGGCTTCGTCCTCCTTCAGCGCGCGGAAGCCCTCCTCGATGATCTCATTGACCAGGCTTCCGTCGCCGGTGCGCACGATATGGGCGTCGTCCAGCACATGGACGTAGTCCACATGCAGGCCCTCCAGGATTTTGGCGTTGTGGGTGATGATGATCAGGGCGTTGTCCTTGTTGTGGTAAGCGCGCACGCCCTGTGCCACCGTCTTCACGGCATCCACGTCCAGGCCGGAGTCCGTCTCGTCCAGCAGGGCCAGAGAGGGTTTGAGCATCAGCAGCTGCAAAATCTCGCTCTTCTTCTTCTCGCCGCCGGAGAAGCCCACATTCAAATAGCGGTCGGCATAGCTTTCATCCATGCCCAGCGCTTCCATCTGCTGGGCCAGCTCCTTACGGAACGCAAACACTTTGACGGGCTTGCCGGTAATGGCGTTCTGGGCCGTGCGCAGGAAATTCTCCAGCGTGATGCCGGGGATCTCTTCGGGGGTCTGGAACGAGAGGAACATGCCCAGCTTTGCCCGCACATCGGCAGGCTCGTGGGTCACATCCTGACCCTTGAAAATGATCTGGCCGCGGGTAACGGTATAACGGGGGTCGCCCATCAGGGCGCTCATCAGGGTGGATTTACCGGCACCGTTGTGGCCCATCAGAACATGGGTCTCACCGGGATAAATGGTCAGGTTCAAACCGTCCAGAAGCACTTTCTGCTCCTCGCCTACGGTAACCTGCAGATCTTTGACTTCCAGCAGGGGACTGCTCATGGAATACACCTCCAAATGATATCAGGGACTGCACGGCTTGGGATTGAATCCCGAGTGATGCGGTAGGATTACTCTCTGGCCTTATACTATACCACTCCGCTATGGATTTCAAGCCCCGTCAAAATTTGTTAACACTCTTTGGCATTCGGTACAAGAAAAAAAGAGTCCGGTGCAGGTGGTTTGTGCAGGGTGGCAGAGGACGAAAAACGCCTGAGGCAAACGTATGGCAAAAGTTTTTTGTCCGCCATCCTTTTTCATCATTTTGCCGTTTTTGTCGCTTGCTTTTTAAAAAAAGTTGGGTTAATATTACATTTGTACAAATTTTGTCTGCTTTTCTTTTGCAAATTCACAAATAGGAGGCACCCTATGAAGAAACTGTCACGGCTGCAAAAGGCCGTATCAGCTGCCGAAGAACCGCGCGGCGGCCCGGGGATACTCACCCAGGCCCCAATTTGCCGAGAGGAGGGAACACGATGACCGAGCAGGAACAGCCCAAAAACGATTTTATGCACAAGCTCGCGCTGCAAATTGTTGAGCGGCGCAACCTTGTGTTCCTCATCGTCATTCTGGGGGCCGTCTTCACCATCTTCTCCCGCAGCTGGGTCAAGGTGGAAAGCGACCTGACCACCTATCTGCCCAAGACCAGCGAGACCCGCATGGGCCTGGACATTATGGAGAAAGAGTTTACCACCTACGGTTCTGCCGATGTCATGGTGGCAAACATCACGCCGGACGAGGCAGACCGGCTGAACGACGAGCTGGCGGGCCTCAGGGGCATCCAGATGATCGAGTACGATGATACCACCGCCCATTATAATAATGTATCGGCGCTGTACTCCATCACATTCGATTACCCCGAGGACGACGACCAGTGCCTGGAAACGCTGGAAAGCGTCAAGGAGTACCTGAAAGACTACGATATCTACGTTTCCACCTCGCTGGGCAATACTCAGGAGGAGACGATTGAGCGTGAAGTCAATGTCATCATGGTGTATGTTGCCATCATCATTGTGGTGGTGCTGATCTTCACCTCCCAGACCTATGCGGAAGTTCCCGTGCTGCTGCTCACTTTCGTGGTGGGCATGATCCTCAACATGGGCACCAACTTCCTGCTGGGCACCATCTCGTTCGTTTCCAACTCGGTCACGAACATTCTGCAGCTGGCCCTTTCACTGGACTACGCCATCATCTTCTGCAACCATTTTAAAGAAGAACACGAGACCCTGCCCTTGAAAGAGGCGGTCATCGAGTCGCTGGCCAAGAGTATCCCGGAGATCAGTTCCAGCTCCCTGACCACCATCGGCGGTCTGGTGGCCATGCTGTTCATGCAGTTCAAGATCGGCCCGGATATGGCCATCTGCCTCATCAAGGCCATCCTGTTCTCCATGCTGTCGGTCTTCGTGGTCATGCCCGGCCTGCTGATGCTGTTTGGCCCTTACATGAGCAAGACCAAGCACCGCAACTTTGTGCCCAAGATCTCGTTCGTGGGCCGCTATGCTTACAAAACCCGCAAGATCGTTCCCCTCGTCTTTGCAGTGGTGCTGGTGTTTGCCTACCATTTCCAGACACAGTGCCCCTACGCCTATGGCTACGGCCCCATCAAGACGCCAGTGCTGAATGAGACGCAGATCGCCGATAACATGATCGACGAAAACTTTACCAAGTCCAACCTGGTGGCTCTCGTCGTACCAAAGAACGACGATTACCGGGTGGAAGCAGCCATGATCAAAGAACTGGAAAGCCACGATGAGGTGGACCACACCCGCGGCCTTTCCAACATCGAGGCCATGGACGGCTACATGCTGGAAGACCGGCTCACTTCCCGCCAGTTCTCTGAGATGGCGGGCCTGGATTACGAGCTGGCCCAAGTGGTCTACACAGGCTACGCGTTGGAAAATGATGAGTACGGCCAGGTCATTGGCAACTTCTCCAACTACAGTGTGCCGCTCATTGATATGTTCCTCTACGTCTGTGACGAGGTCGATTCCGGCATTGTCAGCCTGGACCAGGATCAGATCGACGACCTGCATGATGCCCAGACCCAGATGCTGAGCGCAAAGGCCCAGCTGCAGGGCGCGGATTACAACCGTATTCTGGTCTACCTGAACCCCAGCCTCCAGAGCGGGGATGAAATGTATGAGTTCACCGACCAGATGCGCACCATCGCCCGGAAGTATTACCCGGACGGCGACATCTATCTGGCGGGCGACGCCACCAACGAGTACGACTTCCAGAAGTCGTTTGCCATCGACAACATCGTGGTCAGCGTGGTCTCCGTGCTGATCGTCCTGATCGTCCTGCTGTTCACGTTCCAGTCAGTGGCAATGCCCATCCTGCTGATCCTCGTCATCGAGGGCGCGATCTGGGTCAACTTCTCCGTCCCCGCTTTTATCCACACGCCGCTGTACTTCATGGGCTACCTGATCGTCAGCTCCATCCAGATGGGTGCAAACATCGATTACGCCATCGTCATTGCAACCCGCTACAACGAGCTGCGGGATAAGATGGACCATAAGACGGCCATGATCGAGACGCTGAACTTTGCGTTCCCCACCATCCTCACCTCCGGCACCATCATGACGGTGGCCGGTACCCTTATCGGTCAGATGACGTCCGATGCCTGCATCGTGGGCATCGGCCAGTGCCTGGGCCGCGGTACCATCATCTCCATCTTCCTGGTGCTGTTCGTCCTGCCGCAGATCCTGCTGGTGGGCGGCAAGCTGGTGGATAAAACTTCGTTCTCCATGCATCATGTGGTGCTGCACACCAACACGGCCAGCGGCCGGGTGCGTGTCAATGGCATGGTGCAGGGCGAGGTGAACGGCTCCGTGGCCGGTACCATGAACGCCATTGTGGATGGAAACGTACATCTTACCGTTCTTTCTGGTAAAATCTCACAGGAGGTGCAGGATGAAAACGACTCCCATGCGGACGAATGAGTCTGCGGCGGGCAGCACCCGGCTGCTGCACCGCCTGACCGCTGCGCTGCTGGCATTGGTGCTGGCGGCTTCGGCGGCGCTGCCGGTATTTGCGGCCGACACCGCGCCGACGGATACCATTTACATCAACAGTGTTTCGGACCTGCTGGCCTTTGCCGACAAATGCGGCTTTGATCAGTGGTCCAAAGGCAAGACCGTGATCCTGCAGGAAGACCTCTCGCTGGAGGATACGGAGTGGGCCCCCGTTGCGTCGTTCAGCGGCGCGTTCAAGGGCAACGGCCACACCATCTCGGATGTCAGCCTCGTGGGGGCTTATTCTCCAGCCGGCTTCTTCGGCATCCTGGAAGAGGGCGGTTCCATTCAGGACCTTACCATCAAGGGTGTGGTCAATCCCGCTGGTACCCAGAAGACCGCAGGCGGTCTGGTGGGCACCAACTATGGCACCATCATCAACTGCACGTTCTCCGGTGCTGTCCACGGCGAGGAGGAGGCGGGCGGTCTGGTGGGCCGCAACGAGACGAGCGGAACCATCGACCACAGCACCTCCCGTGCCATGGTCAGCGGTGCGTATGCCACCGGCGGCATCGTGGGCTACAACCTCGGTGTCATCACCGGCTGCACCAATGTGGGTGCCGTCAACTCCGAGTATCAGGAGTCCGCCCTCGATATGGAGGGCCTCCCGGCCACCCTGCTGGAGCTGGTCAAGAAGGATATGGGCGATGACCTGAGCAATAACATCTCCAATGTCTCCTCGGATACCGGCGGCATTGCAGGCCGCTCCTCCGGCCTGATCCTCAGCAGTGCCAACGCGGGCGACGTGGGCTATGCCCATGTAGGCTATAACGTGGGCGGCATCGTGGGCCGGACCGATGGCCTGATCTCCGGCTGTGTCAACCAGGGCCTGGTACAGGGCCGCAAGGACGTGGGCGGCATTGCCGGCCAGGCAGAGCCCTATGTGGAGCTGGACCTGGACCAGAGCACCATCAACCGTCTGCGCACCGAGCTGGACACGCTGCACACCATGGTCAACGGCGCGGCCGATGACATGGACGGCAGCACCAGCCTCCTCAATACCGACCTCAACACCCTGAACTCTCAGATGGACACTGCCGTGCAGGCAGCCCGCCGTCTGCAGGAGCAGGGAGGCGATTACTTTGACGAAGTGGCGGACGAGGTGGACCGCACGGGCGACCTCATCTCCGATACATTTACCCGGCTGGAGCCCGTGATGGACACGGGTGTCGACGCACTGGATAAGATGACCACCGCCGTGGGCCAGCTCAAGTGGGTCACCGCGGAGATGGCGGCCGAGATGCTGACCGCCTCCACGGCACTGGCCAAGGCTTCTTCCGGCGCGCACAAGGCCAGCGACGCGCTGGATTCCAGCAAACAGGGTCTGGAGCAGATCAGCAAGGGACTGGACGACCTGATCGCCTCGCTGCCGGGCAAGGACGACAGCGGCCTGAGCAGCGCCATCAGCACCATTCTGGGCGGTTATTCCAGCGTGTCCGGTGACGCGGTGGACGATCACATCAAAACAGCCATCTCCCTGCTGCAGGTAGCGAATTCCGCCATGAGCATCCTCTCGTTGGGCTCCGGCATGAGCGGCCAGATGAAGCTGCTGACCACCGGCCTGGGTCTGCTGCGGAGCGCCACGCTGCTGGCCGATGACGGCCAGCTGGCTTCCGCCGGCAAGCAGGTCACCCGCGCCGTGGGCAATATGGCAGGCCTGGCCACGCAGATCGGCACGCTGCTGGGCAACACCGCCAACCTCGTTTCGGAGCAGGGCAATCCCCAGATGGCCTCTGCCCTTACCAGCATGTCCGGCGCGCTTGGCAATGTGGGCGACCAGCTGGGCAATCTGGAAGATATTCTGGATAAGCTGGGCTTCAACACCGGCAACATCAGTTCCGGCAATGCCTCCATTCAGGCGGGTCTGGATTCCCTGAGCGATGCCGCACAGGATTTGGGCAAGGCTGCGGATGATTTTGACAAGTCTCTGGATATCCTCAAGACGGATTCCGCCCTCACCAGCGCAACGCTGGGCCACATGTCCGCCAGCCTCGGCATCATGGCGGAGGGCATGAGCGGCCTGACCAGCATGACCAGCCAGGCGGCAGATATCGTTCACTGGCTGGCGGAGCAGGATCCCATCCATGTGCCGCGCCCCTCTTCCGAGATGACCGCGACCAAGGATGAACTGTTTGACGCTGTGACGAACATGACCGACCAGATGAGCACCCTCAACCGGGATATGCTCTCGGCCAGCAACACCCTCACCAGCAACCTCCGCTCCATCAACGACCAGATCAATGTGGTCTCCAACCTGCTGCTGGATGCTGTGGAAGAGATCAGCGACCCCGGCAGCAAGAACATCTTTGAAGATGAGTCCGAGAACCTGACGGCTCAGAACGAGGGCAAGATCGAGGGCTGCACCAACCGCGGCACCGTGGAAGCCGACATGAATGTGGGCGGCATCGCGGGTACCATGGCGGTGGAGAACACCCTTGACCCCGAAGACGACGATAAGGATGAGAACCGTTCGCTCCTGCGCACCGAGTACACCATCAGCGCGGTGGTCATGAACTGTGTCAACGAGGGCACCGTTACCTCCAAGAAAGAGGCGGCGGGCGGCATCTGCGGCGAGATGGATCTGGGCTACATCACGGGCTGCGAAGCTTACGGCAAAGTGGATGGCAACAACAAGGTGGGCGGCATTGCAGGCCGTTCCTCCGCAAAGCTGATCTCCAACTGGGCCAAGTGTGAGCTGACCGGCAGCAAGTACATTGGCGGCATCGTGGGCCAGGGCGCGGACAGTGTCCTGACCGGCAACAGCTGCATCATCAAGGATAACCGCGCCATGGTGGATATCCATGAGCCGGACGATGACGGGGATGACTCCGAAGTGGCCCTCTCCACGAGCAGCAGCAACACCGACGGTCAGTATTGGGGCGCCATTTCCGGCGGCCAGGATGGTACGTTCACGGGGAACCTGTTTGTCTCCGATACCCTGCGCGGCGTTGACCGCATCAGCCGTGCCGGTCAGGCAGAGCCCATTGATTACGACACCATGCGGGCACTGGAGGGCGCGCCCAAGGGCTTCCAGAAGCTGACGCTGACCTTTATGGCCGACGGCCACATCGTGGACCAGCGCACCTTTACTTACGGTGCATCGTTTGCCGAGGCGGATTACCCCGAGCTGCCCCAGAAAGACGGTTACTTTGCCGAGTGGAGCACCCCGGTGCTGGATGACCTCCATCTGGACACCGTGGTCACGGCGCTGTACACCTCTTACACCCCGGCACTGAAGAGCATTGATGTCCGCATCAACGGCCGTCCGATCTTCTATGTAGATGGCCTGTTTGGCGGCTCCAATGCCCTGAGCGCTACCTCCCAGACGCCGTCCGGCGTGGCCAATGCCACCGAGCAGTGGCTGCTGGACTTCTCGGACGACGGGCAGGAGACCCACACCATCCGCTATCTGCCGCAGGGCAAGCAGGGCAGCGTCTATGTCCAGCAGGATGGCAAATGGATCAAAGTGCCTACCGATACCTTTGGCAGCTACATCACCTTTACGGCTGCCGGGACCGAGATCGTCATGGCCTTTGTGCCCAAGGGCATCCCGCTCTGGGAGCTCTGCGGCGGCACGGTAGCCGCGCTGCTGGTGGCAGCATTCCTCGCACGGAAGCTGATCCACAAGCATAAGGCCCGTAAGGCCAAAAAGAACGCTGCCCCCGTGGAGGAACTGGATACGCCGATTGAATCGGACGACCAGAGCACCGAGCAGCACACCAAATAAAAACCAGCCCTTGGGCTGAAATGGAAAAGGCTCCGGGCCTGCCTCCCTGTGAAAGGGGAGTGCAGGCCCGGAGCCTTTTTTGCGGATACGGAAAACGTGTCAGACGCTCTTTTTGTAGACGATAAGGGAAACGATGGCGGAGAGCACTTCCGTGGCCCAGAACGCGTTCCAGACGCCCACAGGGCCAAACTGTCGGCAGAGCACCCAGGCCAGCGGCATGATGAAGACGATGTAGCGGCACAGGGAGATCACCAGCGACTGCGTGCCCTTGCCCAGACCCTCCAGCGCGCCGGAAGAGGTGGTGGAGATGGCGGAGATCACAAAGCCCAGGCAGATGATCCGCAGAGCGATTTTTCCGGCTTCCACCGTCTCCGGGGTAGAGGTAAAGAGCCGCATGAGAGGCTCCGAGGCTGCCAGACAGCCAAGGGTGCCCGCTGCCATGATGGCGACGCTCAGAATGAGGGTGATCTGGTAGAGCTGGCGTACCCGTTTGTGCTCCCCGGCACCGTAGTTGTAGCTGATGAGGGGACGCATTCCCTGCACGATGCCGTTGGCGGGCAGGTAGAGGAATGTCTGTAGTTTGTAGTAGATGCCCAGCCCCACCACAATGGCGTACAGCACCGGGGTGCGCACCAGACTGCGGGCAACCTCTTTTACGCTGGAACCGCCGCTGACAAGGCCATAACCCAGCGTCCACAGCAGAATGTTGAACACGGTGACGTAGGCACTGGCATACAGAAGACCTTCGGAGCCGAACAGCGCCGAAATAAGCGGGAAGCCCATGTACGCTGCGTTGGAAAAAATGCAGGCAAACCGGAAAATGGGCATCCGGCTGCCGGTCTTGTGTGCCGTGAGCAGCAGGGTGATCACGGTGCCCAGCAGCACGGACAGGACACTCATGCCAAAAGCCGCCAGCAGATTATGCAGGATCTGGGTGCTGAACTCCATGCGGTAAGAGTTTACCACCATGGCCGGTACGATGATGTACACCAGCAGATTGGAAAGCGCCTGCTTGTTTTCCAGCTTGAGCACGCCGGTTTTGACCGCCACCATGCCTGTGCCGATCAGCAGGAACAAGACCGCGACCTGCTGCGCGGTGATGAGAGCCAGTTCCATAAAATTTCCTCCTCTGGGTCGTAACGAGTATACTACGAAAGATACAACACAGGTATAGCACAAAACCCTGCGGATAGCAAGGCTAAACGCAGGGTTTTGCAAGATTTTGCTGTTACAGCTTACAAAATGACATTTTTGATCAGCAGGGAGATGCTGCCGTCATCAGCGTGCAGGAACTCTACCTCGGATTCGGCGTTCAACAGCTCAGTGGGGATCTTTACCTCAATGCCGTTGGCGGTGCGAAGGCTGCGGCTTTCCATCCGGCGGATGCGGGCGGGGGTCACGGTCACCGGCTGGGCGGCGCTGTCAAGGACATCACTCTTTTCCACATAGTCGTCAAATGGCACGGCGGCGAGGGGGTATTCCTCCTCCAGCTGCTGGCGCACCTGCTGGATGGAGACCTGATTGTCGTTGTCGGCGGCCTGATTGGCGATCATCATAGCCACCTGCGCCTCCACATGGGGCGTTTCGGCGTAGTTTTCCTGCACAGCTTGCACGGCGGCTTCCTGAATGGCCTGCAGCTTTTTCTTTTCCGGCTGGGCGGTGGTGTACTGGAACACCACGGTGGAGAGATAAAACTCCTTGTGGC
>ENA-OPCI01001064-OPCI01001064.1-human-gut-metagenome-genome-assembly--contig:-NODE-1064-length-16653-cov-3.180202_pt1 | contig 16653 bp, 13 predicted proteins | sample MGYA00241564_ERZ501479 | MGnify/ENA primary metagenome ERZ501479 (study PRJEB25962, sample SAMEA2042630) | human gut metagenome | biome: human gut; feature: human-associated habitat; material: faeces...
GATCGAGAACCACTACCGCGACGAGCTCGGCGAGCTGGTCGACAACATCAACGACATGTCACTCAAGATCAGCCAGGCCGAGAAGATCCAGCAGGAATTTATCTCGTCGGTCTCGCACGAGCTGCGAACGCCGCTGACCGCCATCAGCGGCTGGGCAGAGACGCTCTCCGCCGACCCCGGCGCGAACATCGACCAGACGAAGCGCGGCCTCGGCATCATTTTGAAAGAGTCCCGCCGCCTGACGACGATGGTCGAGGAGCTGCTCGAGTTCACGAAGATGCAGGACGGGCGCTTCACGCTGCGCGTGGAGAGCGTCGATCTTGCCAGCGAGCTCGAGGACGCAATCTACACCTATTTCGAGCTCTTCCGGCAGGAGGGCATCGAGGTCAGCTACAAGGGCCCTGACGAGGATGTGCCGCCGATCGTGGCAGACAGCGAGCGCATGAAGCAGGTCTTCTGCAATGTGCTCGACAACGCGGCCAAGCACGGCGGCGCGGGAAAGCGCATCGACGTGAGCGCCGCGTGCGAGGATGGAAAATTTGTCATCCGCGTGCGCGACTACGGCCCCGGCATCCCGGAGGAGGAGCTGCCGTTCGTCAAGCAGAAATTCTACAAGGGCTCGTCGAAGGCACGCGGCAGCGGCATCGGCCTTGCCGTGTGTGACGAGATCGTGCGCCTGCACGGCGGCACGTTCGACATCGCCAACGCCGAGGGCGGCGGCGCGGTCGTGACGATCTCGCTGCCCATGTCGTGAAAAATAGAACGGGTGTTGCATTCTTGCAAAACCCGTGGTATGATATCGCATAGAAAAAGGAGAACCATTCATGGCAGAAGAAGCAAAAAACAAGGCTTCCGCGTCCAAGTTCCGCACGAGCATCGGCGGACAGGCGTTGATCGAGGGAGTTTTGATGCGCGGTCCGGGCAAGCAGGCCATTGTCGTCCGCTCGCCGGACGGGCTGGTCGAAAAGGTCGAGGAGCTGACGCTCGTGCGCGACAAGTACCCCGTTTTGGGCTTACCCATCATCCGCGGCGCGGTGACGTTCGTCGATTCGATGGTCAAGGGCGTCAAGGCGCTGATGTTTTCGGCGGACTATTTCCCCGATGAGGACGTCGCCGAGCCGAGCAAATTCGACCAGTGGCTTGAAAAAAAGCTCGGCAACGAAAAAATGCAGAAATTCATCACGGCGCTGGCGGTCTTTCTGTCGCTGGGGCTGACGATCCTGCTCTTTTTCCTGCTGCCGACGTTTCTGGCCGGCTTTATCGACCCGTATATCAAGAGCGCGGCGGTGCACAATCTGGTCGAATCCGTCATCAAGCTCGTGATCTTCTTCGCTTACATGATCCTGTGCTCCAAGCAGAAGGACATCTACCGCGTGTTCCAGTACCACGGCGCGGAGCATAAGACGATCTTCTGCTACGAGGCGGGGCTGCCGCTGACGGTCGAAAACTGCCGCATCCAGCCGCGCCACCATCCGCGCTGCGGCACGAGCTTTCTCTTTGTGGTCGTGGTCGTGTCGATTTTAGTCTCGAGCCTTGTCTTCAGCTTTGTCAACTGGCGCAACATGTGGGTGCGCATGGCGCTGCACCTGCTGCTGCTCATTCCAATCGTGGGCGTGACGTATGAGTTCAACCGCTACGTCGGCGGGCACGACAACAAGGTGACGCGCTTTCTGGCGCGTCCGGGCCTGTGGCTGCAAAACTTTACGACCAACGAGCCGGACGACAGCATGCTCGAGGTCGCCATCCGCGCGCTCGAGCTGGTCATTCCCGAAGAAAAAGGCAAGGATGCGTGGTAAGCATGGCAACGACATATAATAATCTCTATCTGGACCTGCGCACGGAGCTGAGGCGCGCGGGTGACGAGGAGGCGACGCAGTCGGCGCGCGAGCTCGTCTGCGCCGCGGCGGCAAAAACGCGCGAGGAGCTGGTGCGCGACGGCTCGCTCTACGCCTCGCCAGAGGTGGAGCAGAGTGCGCGTGAGCTCGTTAAGCGCCACTTGGCGGGCGAGCCGGTGGCGTATCTCATCGGCGAGTGGGAGTTTTACGGCCTGCCGCTCGACATTTCGCCCGCGGTGCTCATCCCGCGCCCGGATACCGAGGTACTGGCGACAAAGCTCATCGACGCGGCGCGCGGCGCGGGGGCCTGCCGCATTCTGGATCTCTGCGCGGGCAGCGGATGCATCGGCCTTGCCGCGGCGGCAAACCTGCCGAACGCGCGCGTGCTGCTCGGCGAATATGACGAAGAGGCGCTCAAGATCTGCCGGCAGAACATCCGCCGCAACCGCTTGACGGCGCGGGTGGCAAGCCTGAAGATCGACGCGCGGGAAAAGCCCGCGCGCACGCTGGGCGAGTTCCAGTTTCTGGTCAGCAACCCGCCGTACATCCCGAGCGCGGACATCGACACGCTCGACGCTTCCGTGCGCGAGCACGAGCCGCGCCTTGCGCTTGACGGCGGTGCGGACGGGCTCGACTTCTACCGTGTGATCTGCGAAAAGTGGCGCGATGTCCTGTGTGAAAACGGCATGCTCTTTTTCGAGGTCGGCATCGGGCAGGCGGATCAGGTGCTGCGCATCATGCGCTCGCACGGCTTTGGCGACATTCAGATCGTCAAGGACCTCAACAACATCCCCCGCGTGGTGTACGGCACGCGCGTGGAGACCATTTGAAACAAATTTAGTTTACATAAAGAATCGGGAGGAACGCGAACATGGCAGAAAAGTCTCAGACGAAGGCAGCTGCGGCGATGGCCGACGACAAGAAGCGGGCGATCGAGACCGCGATGCAGCAGATCGAGCGCACCTACGGCAAGGGCTCGATCATGCGCTTTGGCGACAACACCGTGAGCAATGTGGAGGCCATCTCCACGGGCTCGCTGGCGCTCGACCTGGCGCTCGGTATCGGGGGCCTGCCCAAGGGCCGTATCATCGAAATTTACGGGCCTGAATCCTCCGGTAAGACGACGCTGGCGCTGCACGTGCTCGCCCAGGCGCAGAAGGCGGGCGGCGAGGTCGCGTTCATCGACGCCGAGCACGCGCTCGACATCACCTATGCCCGCGCGCTTGGCGTCAAGGTCGAGGATATGCTCGTCTCCCAGCCGGACACCGGCGAGCAGGCGCTTGAGATTACAGAGACTATGGTAAGATCTGGTGCAGTCGATATTGTAATTGTCGATTCAGTTGCAGCTCTTGTTCCTAAAGCAGAGATTGATGGTGATATGGGCGATTCACATGTAGGTCTTCAGGCAAGACTTATGTCACAGGCATTAAGAAAGCTTACACCTGTTGTAAGCAAGAATAACTGCGTTGTTATATTTATCAACCAGCTTCGTGAAAAGGTTGGTGTTATGTTTGGAAATCCGGAGACAACTACAGGTGGTCGTGCACTTAAGTTCTATTCTTCTGTAAGACTTGATGTAAGAAAGATTGAGACACTTAAGCAGAATGGTGAGGTTATTGGTAACAGAACCAGAGTCAAGATTGTTAAGAATAAGGTTGCCCCTCCATTCAGAGAAGCAGAGTTTGATATTCTTTTTGGAAAAGGTATATCTACAGAAGGAGATCTTGTTGATCTTGCTTCTAATGCAGGTATTATCCAGAAGAGTGGAGCATGGTTCTCATATGAGGGCAATAAGATTGGACAGGGACGAGAGAACGCTAAGCAGTTCCTTCTTGATAATCCAGAGATAAGAGAAGAGGTTGACAGAAGAGTAAGAGAACACTACGGAATTGTGGACGGTGTTAAGGAAGCAGAAGCATCTGATGATGCTAAGCAGACTAAGGCTAAGAAGAAAGCAGATACAGAAGAGTAATATTAAGGTGGGTTATGGAAGATAATATTGAACTTATTGTCACATCCATTAAAGAACTTACTAAGAAACGCAGGCTTGTATATATTAATTATGAGCCTGCATTTGCTTTATATGCAGCAGAATTAAGAAAGTTTGGAATTAAGGATGGAGAGTCTGTCAGGAAAGAAGCATATGATTCTCTGATAGATGATGTGTTATCTAAGCGTGCAACGGTAAGAGCGATGGCATTGCTTAAGAATAAGGATTATACAAGAAAAGGTTTAGAGGACAAGCTTAGAGATGGATATTATCCTGATATGTGTATAGATTATGCATTAGAGTATGTAACCAGGTTTGGATATATTAATGATGAGCGCTTTGCAGAGAATTATGTTAATTTTAAGGCAGGTAATAAGCCAAGAAGACAGATTGAACTTAAGTTAAAGCAGAAAGGCGTTGATGCAGATATTATCAGCAGGGTTTGTGATGAATTCTATGAAGATAATAGTGATATAGAATTAGAACAGGCAAAGGCATTTGTTGAAAAGAAACATATAGATATAGAGAACGCTGATTATAAAGAGCTTCAGAAGGTCAAAGCTGCATTATATCGCAGAGGATTCAGTATGGATATTATTAATAAAACATTGGATTCTAAGGGGCTTTTCCTTGACATAATCGACAATTGAGTATAATATTAGATTGTTGTATTTTTTGTACAATGAAAACTAAATAAGGAGGTGCTCCTGCGTTGATTCCAATAGTAATCGCAATTATTGCTACTTTAGTGATAGTCGCTCCTATTACTTGGCTTATCTCGTCTAATGCAATCAACAAGCGTAACGATGCAACAATCGGTAATGCCAATGAGAAAGCAAGAGAGATAATAGATGAAGCTCTTAAGACAGCTGAAACCAAGAAAAAGGAAGCTCTTTTGGAAGTCAAGGAAGAGTCTTTAAAGACTAAGAACGAACTTGAGAAGGAAACTAAGGAAAGACGAGCTGAGATAAGCAAGTATGAAAAGAGAGTTCTTTCAAAAGAAGAGACACTTGACAGAAAGATTGAGGCTGTAGAGAAACGCGACTCTAACATTACCAGGAAAGAAGAAGAACTTGGTAAACAGAAGCAAAAGGTTGAAGAACTTGAGAAGAAGAGACAGCAGGAACTTGAACGAATCTCAGGATTGACCTCCGAACAGGCAAAAGAATATCTATTAAAGACTGTTGAAGACGAAGTTAAACATGATACTGCTGTAATGATTAAGACATTAGAAAGCAGAGCGAAAGAGGAAGCAGACAAGAAGGCTAAGGAAATTGTTGTTAATGCAATTCAGAGATGCGCCGCAGACCATGTGGCTGAGACAACAATATCAGTAGTTCAGCTTCCTAATGACGAAATGAAAGGCCGTATTATTGGTAGAGAGGGTAGAAATATCAGAACTCTTGAAACACTTACAGGTGTTGAACTTATCATTGATGATACACCTGAGGCTGTAGTTTTGTCGGGCTTTGATCCGGTAAGAAGAGAGGTTGCAAGAATCGCTCTTGAGAAGCTCATACTTGATGGAAGAATTCATCCGGCAAGAATTGAGGAGATGGTTGAGAAAGCCCAGAAAGAAGTCGAGACATTAATTAAAGAAGAAGGTGAAGCTGCAACCCTTGAGGTTGGTGTACATGGTATCCATCCAGAGCTTGTAAGACTCTTAGGTAAGTTAAGATTCAGAACAAGTTATGGACAGAATGTTTTAAAGCATTCTATTGAAGTAGCACAGCTTACAGGTCTCTTAGCTGGAGAGTTAGGACTTGATGTTAAGATGGCTAAGCGTGCTGGTTTATTACATGATATTGGTAAAGCTGTTGACCACGAGATGGAAGGCTCACATATTCAGTTAGGTGTTGATCTTTGTAGAAGATATAAAGAATCAGCTCTTGTTATTAATGCAGTAGAAGCACATCATGGAGACGTTGAGCCAGAAAGCTTAATTGCTTGTCTTGTACAGGCTGCTGATACAATTTCAGCTGCAAGACCTGGTGCAAGAAGAGAAACGTTAGAAACTTATACAAACAGACTGAAACAATTAGAAGATATTACCAACTCATTCAAGGGAGTTGAGAAATCCTTTGCCATTCAAGCAGGTAGAGAGGTTCGTGTTATGGTAGTTCCTGAAGTCGTTAGTGATTCAGATATGGTAATCATGGCTCGTGACATTTCTAAGCAGATTGAGGATCAGATGGAATATCCTGGTCAGATCAAGGTTAGTATTGTCAGAGAATCAAGAGCTGTAGATTACGCAAAGTAAACTAACATAAACCAAGGCTGTTACATAATGTTAATTCGTTATGTGACAGCCTTTTTTGATTTTAACACACTTAATTTAATTAAGCATTTTAAAGAGATGTTTTAAAATATTAAGTTATTTTTAAAAATATTTGCAATTATGAATTATACATTGTAGAATAGAGCATGTTGATTATATGCTGATTAGGAGGAAGATTATGCAGTACAATGATATGAGTAAAGAAGAGCTTTTAGCTTTAAAGGAAAGCTTGAACAAAGAGTATGCAGAAGCTAAGGCAAAGGGGCTTGCGTTAGATATGTCAAGAGGTAAGCCCTCAGCTAAGCAGCTTGATGTTTCATTAGGACTTCTTGATACAATCAATAGTTCATCAGACCTTAAGGCTTTAGATGGAACAGATTGCAGAAACTATGGTGTTTTAGATGGTATTCCAGAAGCAAAGAAGCTTATGGCAGATATGATGGGAACAACACCAGATCATGTTATTGTGTATGGAAACGCAAGTCTTAATATTATGTATGACCAGATTTCAAGAGCATACACACATGGTATTCTTGGTAATACTCCATGGTGCAAGCTTGATAAGGTTAAGTTCTTATGTCCAGTTCCTGGATATGACAGACATTTTGCAATCACAGAAAGATTTGGAATTGAGATGATTAACATTCCAATGTCAGAGTCTGGTCCAGATATGGGTATGGTAGAAGAGTATGTAAGCAAGGATGCTTCTGTAAAGGGTATCTGGTGCGTTCCAAAGTATTCTAATCCTCAGGGATATACATATTCTGAAGAAACAGTTAAGAGAATGGCTGCACTTAAGCCAGCTGCTGAAGATTTCAGAATTTTCTGGGATAACGCTTATGTTATCCATGATTTATATGATGACAATAAGGATGAGATAGCTGATATCATCAGTGAATGTGAGAAAGCTGGTAACCCTGATATGGTATTTGAGTTTGCTTCAACTTCTAAGGTGAGCTTCCCAGGTTCAGGTATTGCAGCACTTGCTTCATCTGCTAATAATATTGCAGATATCAAGAAGCAGCTTACAATCCAGACAATTGGACATGATAAGCTTAATCAGTTAAGACATGTGAGATTCTTTAAGGATATCAATGGACTTAAGGAACATATGAGAAAGCATGCTGAGTTTATGAGACCTAAGTTTGAGGCTGTTGAAAGTGTTCTTGAAGAAGAACTTGGCGGACTTGGAATTGGTTCATGGACAGAGCCTAAGGGTGGATATTTTATATCATTTGAAGCTCTGGATGGATGTGCCAAGGCAATAGTTGCAAAATGTAAAGAAGCAGGTGTTAAACTTACAGGTGCAGGCGCAACATTCCCTTATGGAAAGGACCCTAAGGACTCTAATATAAGAATTGCCCCATCATTCCCAACTCCAGAAGAGATGAAGCAGGCTGCTGATCTTTTTGTACTCTGCGTAAAGCTTGTAAGTGTAGAAAAGTTACTTGAAAACAAATAATTAAATGAATATAATTAATATAAGCTTGCTTTTTATAAGCAAGCTTATTTAATAATCGGGTATATAATAATCAGATGTTATATATCATGATATAGTTGGGAGGATATACATATGGCTAAGATTGGTTTTATTGGAATGGGTAACATGGGATATGCAATGCTTAAAGGTGCTTTGGCAGCATTTTCACCATCAGATATTATATTTTCATCACCTAACAGAGAAAAATGCGAAAAAATATCATCTGAGACAGGTGTAAGATTTGCAGAAAGTAATGCTGAATGTGGCAACAATGCCAAGTATATTGTGCTTGCAGTAAAACCACAGATGTATCCAACAGTACTTAAGAATATTGTAAATGTGGTAACAGAAGAAAGCGTTATTATATCAATAGCACCGGGAATTACCATTGCGTCTATAAAGAATGCTCTTGGAAGCAATATAAGAGTTGTAAGAGCAATGCCTAATACACCTGCACTTATCGGGGAAGGAATGACAGGAGTAGCATATAATGCATCTGATTATTCATTTGATGAAAGAGATGTTATAGATAAATTCTTTACTTCATTTGGTAAGGTTGTTTACGTTGATGAAAAGCTTATGGATGGAGTAGTATGTGCAAGTGGCAGTTCACCTGCTTATGTATATATGTTCATTGAAGCCCTTGCTGATAGTGTTGTAAAGTATGGCATTAAGAGAGATGATGCATATAAGATGGTTGCCCAGACTGTCCTTGGTTCGGCAAAGATGGTACTTGAGTCAGGGGAACACCCGGCAGTACTTAAAGATAAAGTGTGTTCTCCTGGTGGAACAACAATTCAGGCTGTTTCTGCACTTGAAGAGAATGGTTTCAGAAATGCACTTATCAAAGCAACTGACGCCTGCTATGACAAATGTACAAGCATTAAGTAACATTTTTATATAGAAAGGCTGAATATGAAAGAACATATTAAAAGAGTGGATAGAATTCTTAAATATAAGGGTTCAATACTTGATATATATACAGATGTTATAGAGACTCCCGACGGACATAGGGCAGAATGGGATTATATTGACCACAGAGGAGCAGCAGCTGTTGTTCCTGTGTTAGATGATGGACGTCTCCTCATGGTAAGACAGTACAGAGACGCACTTGACAGAGAGACGATTGAGATTCCTGCAGGTGGTCTTAATGGCTGGGATGAGCCGACAATTAATGCGGCGGCAAGAGAACTTGAAGAAGAGACCGGATACAGGTCAGATAATCTTACCAAGCTTGTATCAGTTGTTACTGCGGTTGCGTTCTGCAATGAAGTGGTAGATGTATATCTTGCAACAGGTCTTGTAAAAACAAGTCAGCATCTTGATGAAGATGAATTCATAGATGTAGAAAAATACACAATGGATGAACTTAAAGACATGATATTTGCAGGAACGATACAGGATTCCAAGACAATTTCAGCAGTTCTTGCTTATGATGCCTTACTTAACCGTAAAAAGAATAATTAAGACAAAGTCTTCATATATTGATTCAAAGTACATTTTGATGGATATATATGAAGGCTTTTTTATTGTGGGTAATTAAGAATGTAAGATTTGTTGCATTAATTATTGCGGGAATTATACTTGGTACATGCTTTATAAAAATGTGGCACTATGGTGATGTGTTTTCAACTGAATATCTGATTGTATACATTAATTCTAATGCTGCATATGCAAATGTATGGCAGGAGGTGCTATCTTACAGATTAAGGAAGTTCATAACATTGGTAGTATTCATGATTACCCCATTCAGAAAATTGTATGTATACTGGCTGTGTCTATACAATGGATTCTGCCTTGGAATATGTATGACAAAGGCTGTTATGTATCACGGTGCAGGGGGAGTAGTTATGGTTTTGGTATGGCTGTTTCCACATTATCTGTTATATATAATGACCGTTCTCCTTATGTGTCATTATTTTCTAAACAGAATTGACATTTTAAGAAGAACGGTCATTATTGTGAGTATGTCATTGTTACTTACATTAATCGGAACATTTGCAGAAAGCTACATTAATCCCGACATAATGAAAATGTTTTTAAATAAGGTCTGCAATATCGTATAAAAGCTTTTCAGATTCAGCCCATCCGAGGCATGCGTCTGTGATTGATTTTCCATAAACACCGTCGCCAACCTTCTGGTTACCCGGCTCAATATAACTTTCAATCATAACACCCTTAACAAGCTTCTTAACATCAGCAGAGTGATGGCAGCTGTGAAGAACTTCCTTGACGATACGGATCTGCTCAAGATACTGCTTACCTGAATTGCTGTGGTTAGCATCTACAATAACAGCAGGATTCTCAAGATCTCTTGCAGCATACATGTTATAAAGTCTTATTAAATCCTCATAGTGATAGTTAGGAATAGTCTGGCCGTGTTTATTTACGGCACCTCTTAATATTGTGTGTGTAAGAGGATTTCCAGGTGTATTAACTTCCCAGTTTCTGTATATAAATGTCTGCTTAGACTGGGCAGCAACTACAGAATTTAACATAACTGAAAAATCTCCACTTGTAGGATTCTTCATTCCGGCTGGAACATCAATTCCTGAACATACAAGTCTGTGCTGCTGGTTTTCAACTGATCTTGCACCAACGGCAACATATGAAAGAACATCTGAAAGATACCAGTAGTTTTCAGGGTAAAGCATTTCATCAGCAGGACTAAGATGTGTCTCTTTCATTACATCAATATGCATTTTTCTGATTGCAACAAGACCGGCAAGAAGATCAGGCTTCTTTTCAGGGTCTGGCTGGTGAAGCATTCCTTTGTAACCTACGCCTGTCGTTCTTGGTTTGTTAGTGTAAACTCTTGGAATAATAATAACTTTGTCTTTAATCTTCTCCTGAACCTTAACAAGTCTTGATGTGTAATCAAGGACAGCAGTTTCATTATCTGCTGAGCAAGGTCCGATAATAACAAGAAGTTTGTCTGATTTGCCGGTTATAACATCAGCAATTTCAGCATCTCTTTCAGCTTTTAATGTTTTTATTTCTTCTGGTACAGGGTACTGTTCTTTGATTTCAGTAGGCGTAGGAAGCTTTGTGACGAACTCGAAACTCATATAATTTTCTCCTTAAAAATGTATATTCAATTAATTACATTTGCATAAAAAACACAATGTATATGTGATTATAACATTTGTTTTCAAAAATGCAAAATAATAATACAGAAAGTATTCTTTGTGGTACAATATATTAAAGATTGTCGGGAGGCGTGGCTATGAATATTAACAGAATTATATGGATAGTTTTAGATAGTGTTGGAATTGGTGAGGCCAGGGATGCAGCTAAGTTTGGAGATGAAGGTGCAGATACATTGGGACATACTGCAGAGGCTAATGGAGGTCTTAATATTCCTAATATGGTAAAACTTGGAATAGGCAATATAGACGGTGCACATAACCTTGAGCGTTGTGATAATCCCATCGGGTGTTTTGGAAAACTGGCAGAAGTGTCTGCAGGAAAAGACACGACAATTGGACACTGGGAGATGGCAGGAATATATTCTCCTGATCCGTTTCCTGTGTATCCTGATGGATTTCCAGACTGTATTATTGATGAATTCATTAAAAAGACAGGAATTCCAGGAATACTTTGCAATAAGCCGGCTTCAGGAACACAGATAATTGCTGAACTTGGTGATGAACATGTTGCGACAGGAAAACCAATTGTATATACATCAGGAGATTCAGTTTTCCAGATTGCATGTCATGAAGATGTTGTGCCGGTAGAAAGACTTTATGAAATGTGTGAGACGGCAAGACATATCCTTACAGGAAAGAATGCTGTAGCAAGAGTTATTGCACGACCTTTTGTCGGGGAGAATGGCAATTATAAGAGAACACCTAACAGAAGGGATTTCTCACTAAAGCCAAGTGAGGATAATATATTGTGCAGAGTCCGTGATAAAGGGCTTGATGTAATCGGAGTCGGTAAGATTCATGATATTTTTGCCGGAGTTGGACTTACAGAGTCTAAGCACACTAATGATAATCAGGATGGAATGGATGTAACACTTGATTATATGAAGCAGGATAATAAAGGAATTATATATACTAATCTGGTTGAGTTCGATTCAACATGGGGACACAGAAGAGATTATAAAGGGTATGCCAGAGGTCTTGAAGAATTTGATGATAGACTTGCACAGGTGTTAGACACTATGAAAGATACAGATATGCTTGTTATTACGGCTGACCACGGTTGTGACCCAACCTATAAGGGAACTGACCATACAAGGGAGTATGTTCCGTTGCTTGTATATGGCAAATGTTTAAAACATGGCGTTAATCTTGGAACAGGTGACACTTATGCTGATATAGCACAGACACTGGCCGAGATATTTGGCACAGAACCGGTTAAGATAGGAAAGAGTTTTCTTAATAAGATTATGTAGGAGGTCTGCATTATGAGAATGGTTGATATTATAGAGAAGAAAAGAGATGGTGGAAAGCTTACTAAAGAAGAGATAGAGTTCTTTGTTAATGGCTATGTCAGGGGGGATATACCTGATTATCAGGCTTCTGCCCTTCTTATGGCAATATATTTCAGACATATGGATTATGATGAGACTCTTAACCTGACGCTTGCAATGGAAAACAGCGGAGATAAGCTGGATTTGTCGGGGATTAATGGAATTAAAGTAGACAAGCACAGTACAGGTGGCGTTGGAGATAAGACTTCACTTGTTCTTGCACCTATGGTTGCAGCACTTGGCGGCAAAGTTGCAAAGATGAGTGGAAGAGGACTTGGACATACAGGAGGCACGATTGATAAACTGGAAAGTATTCCGGGATTTAACACTTCTCTGTCTGAGGAAGCATTTGTTAAGCAGGTTAATGATATAGGAATTGCAATAACAGGGCAGACAGGTAATCTTGCACCTGCAGATAAGAAGATATATGCGCTAAGGGATGTTACGGCAACGGTCGAGAATATTTCGCTTATTGCAAGCAGTATTATGAGTAAGAAACTGGCTTCTGGTGCTGATGCGATTGTTCTTGATGTCAAGACCGGAAGTGGCGCATTTATGAAAAATGAGGCTGATGCCGTAAGTCTTGCTAAGGAGATGGTTCGTATTGGAAAGGGAGCTGGAAGAAATGTAACAGCACTTATTACTGATATGGACCAGCCGTTAGGATATGCAGTCGGTAATGCACTTGAAATTATCGAGGCTATCAATACGTTAAAAGGTGAAGGACCAGAGGATTTAACTAAGCTTGTCCTTAATCTTGGAACATATATGGTGCTTGCTGCAAGAGATGACCTTGATAAAGAAACTGTAAGAAAAGAATTGGAGAGAGTAATAAGTGACGGAAGTGCGTTGGACAAGATGGCAGAATTCGTTAAAGCACAGGGTGGAGACCCTGACGCAGTATATAACACAGATAAGTTAAAGGTATCTGATACAATAACAGAGGTGTGTGCAGATAGCGATGGATACATCCAGTCAATCCAGTCTGAGCTTATAGGAAAATCTTCAATGATTCTTGGAGGCGGAAGGGCAGCCAAGGACGATGTGATTGATTTATCAGTTGGAGTTGTGCTTTCTAAGAAAATAGGCGACAAAGTCAGCAAAGGTGATGTGATAGCAAGAATTTACTGTGATAATGCAGAAAAGACTAAAGAAGCAGAAACAATGATTAAGGATGCGTATACATTTTCGCGAGAATTTGTCGAAAAAAATGTACTTATAAAGGGAATAGTTGGTTAATAGTTGTAAATAATTGGATTTTGTGGTATTATAAACACCAAACGGGGCTTTGCCCTAGGTTTGTGAATTGAAAAGGAGAGTTACGATGGAAGTAAGACAGGGTGCTAACGCAAGAGATGTAAAGGGTTATGATACAGAAAGACTGAGAAATGATTTTCTTATCCAGAATCTTTTCCCAGCTGATGATTTCAAGCTTGTTTACAGCCAGATTGATCGTATTATCGTAGGCGGATGTATGCCGGTTAATAAGGAACTTACACTTGAGGCAGGTTCTGAGCTTAAGGCAGCATATTTCCTTGAGAGACGTGAGATGGGTATCTTTAATGTAGGTGGCAACGGTTCAGTTATCGTTGATGGTACTGAATATAAGTTTAAATATAGAGATGGTCTTTATATTGGTATGGGTTCTAAGGAGATTAAGTTCAAGAGCGAGGATTCTTCTAAGCCAGCTAAGTTCTACTTTAACTCAACACCAGCACATAAGACATATCCTACAGTATTTATTGATCCAGAAAAGGATATCAAGGATGAGTTCAAGCTTCAGCTTGGTTCTGTTGAAGGATGTAATAAGCGTCTTAACAGAAAGTATATTTTACCAGGTCAGGTTGAGACATGCCAGTTAGAGATGGGTATCACAACTCTTGAGCCAGGAAGCGTATGGAATACAATGCCATGTCATACACATGACAGACGAATGGAAGTTTATTTCTACTTCGAGATTCCAGAAGAAGATATCGTTGTTCACTACATGGGTGAGCCAACAGAAACTCGTCATATCATCATGAGAAGTGAAGAAGCAGTTATTTCACCAAGCTGGTCAATTCATTCAGCATCAGCTACACATGCATATGCATTTATCTGGGGAATGGCTGGAGAAAACCAGGATTTCGATGATATGGACTGGGTAGACATGAAGGATTTAAAGTAATCCGTCAGTACATATTTTACTAAGGAATGTAACCTGTAGAGGGTTTCATTTATAAATTATTATTAGGAAAAGGAGAATTAAAATGTCAGTTAATTTTTCACTTGAAGGTAAGATTGCATTTGTAACTGGTGCATCATATGGTATCGGCTTCGCTATCGCTAGTGGTATGGCTAAGGCTGGTGCAAAAATCGTTTTCAACGATATTAAGCAGGAATTAGTAGATAAGGGATTAGCAGCTTATAAGGAAGCTGGTATCGACGCTCACGGATATGTTTGCGACGTTACTAACGAAGAAGCTGTTAACGCTACTGTAGAGAAGATTACAAAGGATTCCCATAAGCTTGGAAGCCATATCCGTGAAATCGACACCGCAATGCAAGAGGTTGAAGCATCTAACCAGCAGCTTGTCGACAATATGGAAAAGGTATCTGACATCGTAGAAACCATGACCTCATGTATCGATGCCTCTGACGCGATAAGCCGCAAGATGCTCAGTAAATATGATGAAAGTGCAACAAATATCAATAATATCGAGACTGTTATCCAATCTCTCATGCACAAGCTCGGAGTTGGTGGATTTATGGGACTTGATGATATCCGCCCGGGTATGAAGGCCAAAGTGATCCTGACAGATGTACAGACCGGCAACGAGTTCCATTGCGAAGTAAAGGCTGTTGGCGAAAACAGTCTTAAGCTTGTATCAGGCAGCTTATCTGTAGACTCATCCAGACCTTGCAATCTGTATGTTACAGTTGGCAATGTAATGTACTGCTGGAAGGATCTCACAATCACAGATGACCTTGTGATAACAGTCAATACACAGCCTGAAATCTTGAACCGTAGGAAATACCCTCGCATGGATTTATCAAACAATTGCACTATCAAGCTTAAAGGAACAGACACCACATTCAAAGGAACTCTTGACAATATAAGTGCAAACGGCTTTGCATTTTTGACAAAGGATCCTTATTTCGTGGATCATAAAGGAGCGAAGGTCACTATCTCGATAGAGGACTTTGCGCTTGCTGACCACTCAGTATTGGAGGGATATGTAATCCGCTGCTCAAATAATGAGGGAACATATATCGTCGGCTGCCAGATGCCTGAGGATAATTATTATATCCAGACATATGTCAATGAACAGCTTCGTGCTCACTCATAAAAATAAAAGCTATGAAAGCCTTTAACCGGGCTCTCATAGCTTTTTTTATTGATAATCTTCTATATCCTATTATCTTCTATCTATTATCTTTATCTTCTATCTGCATGATGTTTTTCCTCTCTGGACTCTCATATATACATTGTAGCTGTGAATGCTGAATATTATGATACCTAGCAATGCACAGGTTATCACAATTGTACGGATGTTCTTCTTTTTTATAATCATAAATGTGTTCTCCATACCTTAGTACCTACATCGTATCTGTGCTTTGTTCCCTATTCATATCACATATACTTGTATTTCTAGTACTAATTATGCAACATATAATGCCTAAAATCTATACTCTTGGCGCGAAATGTAGTTTTTATGGTGTGAAATGCAGATTGGCAATAAAAAACAAGGGAAAGTACTAAATACTTTCCCTTGCATAAATTATATATAGACTTTTAAATTAGAACCTTTGTCTATTTTGCCTGCTCTGCAATAGCAGCCTGTGCTGCAGCAAGACGAGCGATTGGTACACGGAATGGTGAACATGAAACATAGTCAAGTCCAATCTTGTGGCAGAACTCAACTGATGAAGGATCTCCACCGTGCTCTCCACAGATACCAACGTGAAGGCTTGGATTAACCGGCTTACCTAATTCGATAGCCATTTCCATTAATTTACCAACACCTGTCTGGTCAAGCTTAGCAAATGGATCGTTCTCGAAGATCTTAGCATCATAGTATGCGTTAAGAAACTTACCAGCATCATCACGGGAGAATCCGTATGTCATCTGTGTAAGGTCGTTTGTACCGAAGCAGAAGAAGTCAGCTTCTTTAGCGATCTCGTCTGCAGTCAGAGCTGCTCTCGGGATCTCAATCATGGTACCAACTTCATATGTCAGGTCACTGCCAGCTGCTGCGATTTCTGCATCTGCTGTCTCAACAACAAATTTCTTAACATATTTCAGCTCTTTGATATCGCCTACCAGCGGAATCATGATTTCCGGTTTTACATTCCAGTCCGGATGAGCTTTCTTAACATTGATAGCTGCACGGATAACTGCGCTTGTCTGCATCTTAGCGATTTCCGGATAAGTTACAGCCAGACGGCATCCACGATGACCCATCATCGGGTTGAACTCATGCAGAGAATCGATGATAGCTTTGATCTGCTCAACAGTTTTACCCTGAGCGTCAGCAAGTTTCTTAATGTCTTCCTCTTCTGTAGGAACGAACTCATGAAGCGGTGGGTCAAGGAAACGAATAGTAACCG
>ENA-OPCI01001065-OPCI01001065.1-human-gut-metagenome-genome-assembly--contig:-NODE-1065-length-16650-cov-4.197288_pt1 | contig 16650 bp, 8 predicted proteins | sample MGYA00241564_ERZ501479 | MGnify/ENA primary metagenome ERZ501479 (study PRJEB25962, sample SAMEA2042630) | human gut metagenome | biome: human gut; feature: human-associated habitat; material: faeces...
ATCGCATCGTGGATGTGCGTACCTGTCTTCGAAGTAGTGTTCGGAACAAACAGGAATGTTTCAAACCCGTCGAACACAGAACGAAAAGCATGAAATTTGCCTCCCTCTTCAAAGTTAGGCTTTATCTTATCGAGATAATTTCTTAACGCGTTCATTTATTAATAATCGTTTTAGTTAGCATTAACACATTTCACGGCGGAGCATGTCGAGTCCGTCACGAACAATACGCTGCAATTCCATCTTTGAAGAGCAGACAAATTCACACAAGGCAAAGTCTTCTGGAGCTACCTCATAAATACCCAGTGCTTCCATACGGTCAATATCGCCCGCGATGATTGCCTTAATCAGGTATTCCGGCAGAATGTCCATCGGAAGAACATGGTCGTATTCATTCGACATGATCATGTGGCGTTCACCACCCTTCACACGTGCATCCAACACATATTCTTTCTTCTTACCCATCATCCAGCTGAAATAAGAACGGCTGGTACTGAAATCATTGAAACGCGGCATAATCCAACCCAGCATTTCGTGTACGTCGCTTCCTTCCGGAATTACAGTCAACTGGCTGTGGAAAGCTCCCAGATAACCGTTGGCAGAAATCTGCTTACCGGTCAGCACGTTACCGCTGATGTAGCGCAAAGCCTTGTCTTTTGTCACGTTGTTTTCGAATACACCTGTCAGCAGTGCACCTACTTTCAATTTCACGTATGCAGGTTTGAGTACTTCAGAACCTGTCACTGCTACTGTGCGGGTAAAGTCTACATGACCCGTATTGAACAGACGGCCGATGAAGATAACAGCCTGCGGATCGATAGTCCATACTGTTTCACCCTTGTTTACAGGAGCGATGTGGTTAATCTGTACACCAACGTTACCAGCAGGATGCGGTCCGTCAAATACAGTTACTTCCACGTTCTTCGCCTGCGTCAAAGCCGGTGTTTTCTGATTTACACTGATACTCAGGTATGTCTTGGCCATCTTAGCCAATGCATCCAATCCAGTCTGGAAGTTTGCTTCTTCGCCTGAAAGCGCCAGTTCGAATTCTGGAGCCAGCGGGTTTGTGTCGAATGCAGAAACGAAGATAGCACGAGGTGCTACAGTCGGATCAGCTACTACGTCATACGGACGCTGACGGATAAACGCGAACAAACCGGCATTCAGCAGCATTTCCTTTACAGCAGCACCGTCAAGTGCAGCCACGCTCTTCTTGCCGAATTCTTCAAAGTCCTGTTCCGTAGCAGCCTGCACGGTGATGCTCATCACCTTGCGTCTTGCCCCACGTTCCACGCTTGTCACTACGCCGCTTACCGGCGAAACAAATTTCACTTCTGGATGATTCTTGTCTACAAACAAGGGTCCTCCGGCCATCACATATTCCTGTTCCTTAACGACCACTTTCGGAGTCACGCCTGTAAAATCATCGGGACACAGAGTATAGAATCCCGGCTCTTTCACAGCCACCACTTCCGCAGCCGCCTTACCTTTCAGGTTTATGTCCAAGCCTTTACGCAACTTAATTAAATTTGCCATGTTAGGTTATAAAAAATGGTTTTGTATTTTGCGTGCAAAATTAAATAAAAAAGAGGTGAAAAAAGAATATTTGCCCATCGAATTAGAGAAATATTTCTTTATATCGAAAGGCAAATATTAAATAACTATGACAAAAGAGGTCATTCTGCCATATAGAGAAAGCAAAAATACACTTAATATCCCTTGTGCTGGTGCAGCTGAGGGTTCATGTCAATTACTTTTTCCGGAATCGGGAAGACGGTAGTATAGCCGTTTTCCTCCCCCGGAAGCTGCGGACGACAACTATACGAACGGGTAAAAACACCGAAACGAATCATATCCTGCCGTCTCCAGCCTTCCCAGGCCAGCTCCATCATTCGCTCATCCAGCAAATTTTCCAATGTAGCAGTTCTCGGAGCCATACCTACCCGACTTCTCACTAAATTCAGCTCGGCATCGCCATCTTCCCCATTCCGCACCTTAGCCTCACTTTGCATGAGCAGCACGTCGGCGTAGCGGAACAACACGATGTCATTGTCCAGCAATTTTCCGTCCTTAAGCCCCGTCTTATCGACTTCGTATTTTTTCATTCGGGATCCGGCTGTTTTCTCGTACGGCTTCCCCGACACATCCAGCGCCACGTTCCAAGGCTCATACACCAGTGGAGTAACCCCGTCATCCAGCAGAATCTGATTTCCCTCCAAATCCTTTACCGGCCCGGCAAAATAGCAGTAATCAAAACGGGCATCCACCTGCGGCGTATCATACCCGAAGGTCTCCAGTACCTCTTTCGTGGCCGACGAGCCATTTTCACCACTCAACCCATACGCCTTGGCATGGTTGTAATGCCGCGAACGGAACAAGTAGATAAACTGGTTGGTGTATAAAGTCTTGCTCATGGGAATGACAAAAATATTTTCCTCCGAGGACTCATTGAACACGGCAAAGTTGGCTGTATAATCCTTTTCCAGGGTATATCCTGCTGCTGTAATCTTTTCACAATAATAGTTCACCGTTTGCCAGGCATTCAGACGTTGTCCCTCCACTTCGAAAAAGATGGATTTCCCGTCCGGACGGCTTCCGTCTGTCCAGTCATCATCGGTATAAACTTCCGCATTCAAGGCTAACTTAGCGAGCAAAAACCACACCACTGGCTGTGTCATTCTCCCGTAATACACTCCCGGCTGATTGCTCCGCTCTTTACTCAAAAGAGAAGAAGATTCCGTAAGTTCTTTCACAATGAAATTAAATACTTTAGAACGCTTTTCCTGAACAATATCTTCAACTGCCGGATCACTCTTTTCAATCAGTGGAACGCTCCCGAACAAATCCATGATATAATAATAAAACATGGCTCTCAATGCCCGTACTTCAGCCACACAATCTGCTACATTTTCCTTGGGATGTTTTTCTGCAAAATCCTGTATTCTTTCCAAAGAGCCATTACACAAAATCACCGTACGATACAGGTATTCCCAAGTGGCATAAATCGCCTCATTGTTCACTCCCCAGCGATGCAAGTACAATCCCTGCCAGAACCCACCGTCATACCAGTCTCCTCCACGTGTGGGCATGATAGCCTCATCAGTAGTAAACGTATTCAAATCATAGATACCTCGGCCAGTCCCCTGAAGGCCCTGACTGTCGACATATCCACCCACGTAATTATACAACGAAAGCACCCCATTTTTCTGCACGTCCGACAAGGTAGAATAAGCCGTTTCTTCATCCAGACGGTCCTTCGGATTTTCTTCCAGATAACTACTGCAAGAAGTCCATAACAGAAGAAAAAACGATGCAAATAGTATTGAGTATATTCTTTTCATAATAAGCAGATTAAAAGTTAAGACCTAAACTAATCATATAAGTTCTTGAAAGAGGATAAGTACGCTTGTCGTCCACCCCAAAAGTATCGTCCACCAAGGTAGAATTAATCAGTGGAGTCAGCCCCGAATAGCCGGATATTGTGCCCAGGTTGTTAATGGTCAGTGCCAGGCGTGCCCCGTGCAAGAAACGCTGTTTTTTGATAGGTACGTTCCAACCCACAGTCAGGTAATCAAAGTTCACATAATTGCCACTTTCCAACCAGTAATCCGTTGCCGTCAGGTCATGTATATTCCGTGCCGGAGCCTCAGCCAACACATTGTAATCCGGCAAGCTGTTCATGTTCATGTAACTCAGCGCCGTGCCATTATAAATCTTATGCCCGAATGCTCCGTTTATCTGTAACGACACATCAAAACGCTTGTAACGGAAGCTGATATTGGAACCTAACAAAGTCTTGGGAGTAGCCTGTCCGGCTACATAACGGTCTTCTCCTTCCTCCAAGTTCACGCCTCCTCCATTCAAGTCAGCAATCTGATAAGTATATCCTCCGTTCCCATCCGAAACCAGTCCTTCACAATGTGGCAGATAGAAAACGCCCAACGGCTGTCCTACAATCTGATACACGATATTATTGTATCCGCCATGCAGTCCCGCACCGTTCAGTCCGGCCAAAGCCGTATATTGCGCCGCACTGATGTATTCTCCTTCATACATACCGCTCAGCGACAGCAATTTGTTCCGCTGGAAAGTTACGTTTGCGTTGATATTCAGCTCCATGTCCTTGGTCCGCAAGGGTGTGATACCGATGGAGAGTTCCGTTCCACTGTTCCGCATGGAGCCCAGATTAGCCAAAAGTTTGTTATAGGCAAACGGAGGAACACTGACATCATACATATACAGCATATCCCTTGTCTTCGACAGATAATAATTCACCGACAGCAACAAGCGGTTTCCGTAGAATCCCATGTCCACCCCCGCATTGAAGGTCGACTTGACTTCCCATTTCAAATCCGGATTGACGTTTTTCAGGCTCTCATACGTCACCAAAGGCGAGTTTCCCACCGGAGTTACCCCGTTAGGACGCACCAGCGCCATGGTAGTATACGAATCAATCCCTCCTTGATTTCCTGCCAATCCATATCCCAATCGCAGTTTCAGATTATCAACCAGGTGAAAACGTCTCATAAACTTCTCACGGGTTATATTCCACGCTGCAGAAACAGAAGGGAATACGCCCCATTTATGATTCCGTCCAAATTTGGAAGATGCATCCGTACGCAAGTTCACCGTCAGCACGTAACGGTCGTCGTACGTATAATTCACACGTCCCAGAAACGACACCAGATGCGGCTCTTCATAATAGGAGCCGGTACCTTCCCAAGGACGCAATGCCCCGCCCTGCAGACTGTGATAGCCCAACTCATTGGAAGAAAAATTAGTCGTGGTCGTGTAAAAGCCGTGAAAACGATTCTTCTCCACTTCCCCTAAAGCCAGCACATCCAGAAAGTGAGCCCCCAACTGCTTCTGATACGTCAGCATCAGGTTTCCTAACAAGGCTTCCGACTTCCGGTTTCCCCGGTAAGCCTGTCCGTTGGCCCATACCGTTGTCGGCAGGAACTGGGCGTTTTCTGTTGTGCTATAGGTATAAGAACCCAATAGTACCATCTTCAAATCTTTCAGCAAATTAAAAGTCAGGCGGGCGTGCGAACTGAAATAAGAAGTCTCCTCGCGGTTGTCCACGTCCATCCAGGCCAATGGATTTGTAATCTGACTGGCCGTCGTAATCTGGTCCCAGCTCCCGGTTTCCGGATCCGGAAAATCAGGAAAAGTAGGATTAAAAGCAGCTGCCGAATAAAAAGTCTTCTGCAAATCAAACAGCGTACGGTCACGCTTCATCGAGCCGAATAATCCCAATTCACAGTCAATCAGTCCGTCAAGCATCTTCTGCGACATATTCATATTGGCCGTAAACAGTTTCATGCCCTCATTCTGAATCACTCCCTCACGATTCTGAAAGCCTAACGACACCCTGTAATTGGAAGCCTCACCACCCCCATAAAACGCAATGTTATGATTTTGCTGCAAACCTGTCTGCTCAATGGCTTTCTGGAAATCCGTGTCATATCCCTTATCCAGGATACTCCATCCTCGTTCAGCCGCCAGCTTGCGATACGCTGCTCCCGAAAGCATATCCAACCGGCGATAAGCATGCGACACGCCAAAACTACCGTTGTAATTCACGCGCGTCTTCCCTGCCCGGCCTTTCTTGGTGACAATATTAATGACTCCCGACGCTCCACGTGAACCATACTGCGCCGTTTCCGACGCATCCTTCAAAATCGTAAAAGACTCTATATCGGTGGGATATACCGAGGTCAGCATCGTCAAATCCCCCAATACCCCGTCCACGATAATCAGCGGGTCATTTCCACTGGTCAGCGAAGTCGTACCACGCAAGCGGACCGACTCCAGCGCCGCCATTCCATTGTTACTCTTCAAGATGGTAAGTCCCGGCACACGTCCCTGAATGGCTTCCAGCGGATTGGTTATCAACTCACGGTTCATCTGCTTTTCCGTAATCTGTTCCACCGAACCGGAAATATTCTTCAGACTACCACGGGCATACCCGATGTTATAAATTGAATCGGGAGGCAATTCGTCTACATTCTGTCCTTGTACATAAAGTGGGAATCCGGCTCCCATACACCCTAAAAACAACAAGCTGTACAAAGCCTGAGATATTGGCTGCATTTTATCCATAGCATACTTATTTAAGGTCAAAAGGGCGTGAAGATACCCAAACCTCCACGCCCCGTATAATCAGTTCCTTCTTTTCACAAAGAAAAGATATTTCTACCGATAAAGCAAGCCCTGAGCCATGTTATTTCTGCCCGGTCATCATTTTTCTTCCGCAAACATCGGATCCCATGCCGGAAGTTGTATCGGCTTCTGCTTGAAGATGTCCAGCACCTTCTTCGGTACATATTTCGTTTCCAGCACCAGACGGAACATATACTCATTGAACCATTCATCCGTCATAATCAGGTGTCCCTGATAGCCCGATGCAGCTCCCCAACTGTTTTCCACCATCCATTTCTTCGGTTTTCCGTTCGCGTCCAAATCTACTGCCATCAGTGTCATGGCATGTGCCGACATGCTGGCAAACGTCTGGATACGTTCTTTCTTATCCATTCCGAAAGTCGTACCCATCAACGAACCGAAATCATAATTGTTTACATCCAGCAACCCACGCTTACTGTCCAGCTGTGTCACGTCGCTTGAGAAATACATCCGTGTGCTGTCCTTCAATGACGCAATGGCCATTTCCTTGATTTCCTCTACTGGCAGATTCACATACGTCCAGTTCTTTCCATCGTAACGATGACGGTCGTATGCAATTTCGTAACACTTGTAATATTCACGTGAAGGATCGTTCATCACCATCACATAATTAGTCAACAGGTTCGTATCACCGTATTTTTCCAGGAACGACATCGGTGTGTGATGCTCTGTAGCCACCACATTCCCTTTGCTGTCCTTACGTACATAGTCGAACTCAGTCGGTGGCACTCCTAAAGTCAGCACCAGCATACGATACACCGTGCTCAGCATCTCTTCCTTACGGCTTTCAATCGTTGCAGCCTTCTCTCCTTTAGCAGCCATTTCTCTCAGTTCCAGTCCGAATTCCTTCAGCTTCAAGCCAATCAAAGAAGACATGTACGAGGTGTGTTCACTGCTGTATGTTTCCGGCATAGCCTCTTTAGGCACGAGACCGTATTTCGACACGATGTCAGCTACTCCCGTAAATGTACCTCCGTCGCTCAGCGGATGCTTGAACAGCCATTCCACCATTTTATCGTCCATGGGCTTTCCACTGGTATCAATGATTCCCTGTAAGAATAAGTTTGCTTTTTCTAATTGGTCGTAGAAAAAGCAGTAGTTCTGTGAGAACTCCATCTCATCCAGTCCGTATTTGGCAATCATCTGGCTGCGGAGCACGTTCAGTCCGGTAAAAAGCCAGCAACGACCGGAAGATTGTTGGTCGGTTATCCCCTTGGATAGCACCTTGTGTGAAAACTCCGTATCAAAATCGGCACGGTTCTCTTGGTTCAATGCCAACGTGTTGATACTTGTTCCGCCTAAGGCGTTACGGATGGCTTTGTCGGCAGGGGTTGCCTTATAACTTTGTTTGATTTGATTCAGCATTTCACCTGAAATGCCTCCCTGCTGTGCCTGGGCTGTCAATGCAGCCGCAAACAGAAGAGCGAATGTGATGTGTTTCTTCATATTATTGTAAAAATATAAAATGATTTATTAGGGTGGGTAAATGTACAAGTTATTTTTGAACCCTGCTAATCTTTCACGTGAAAGATATATAATCATCAGATCCTATCATTATTATGACAGGCCCGGCTGTTCTGCTTTTTTCTTTATCTTATATCCCAGTATAGCAATTGTGATACTCATCAAGGGACTGATAATGTTAAAGAAGGCGTAAGGCAGATACACAATGGTGGGAACACTAAGGATAGTAGCCTGTGTCATACCGCATGTATTCCAGGGTATCAATGGCGAAGTGACTGTAACAGAATCTTCCGTCGTGCGGCTCAGCAGTTTGCTTTCATAACCGTTTGCACTATAGATGTCTTTAAACATATTACCCGTCAGGATAATGGATATATATTGATCTGCTGTAGCAAGATTCAGGAACAAGCCCGATGCAACTGTGGACGACACCATTCCTACCCGCTTTTTCGTAAAACGTACAAATACAGAAGTGATACTGCCGAGCATTCCTCCGGCTGTCATCGCCCCTCCGAAACACATGGCGCAGATAATCAACCAGATGGTATTCATCATACCTGCCATTCCGCGAGTGGATATCAGTTCGTTTATTTCCGCATTACCGGTTTCCAATTGGGTTCCACCATAAAGCATTCCCATTCCTCCTTTGAACAAGGCGGCAATCCCTTCGGCTCCTTGTCCGGCGATTTCGCATAATAGTCCGGGCTGGAAAATCAAGGCAAAGACGGTAGCCAGAGCCGTAGAAACAAATAGAGTGATGATGGAAGGCACTTTACGTGCAATCAGTATCGCTGTGACAACGGGGACAATCATCAACCACCATGAAATATGGAACTTATCACTCAATATACGGGTGTATTCGGCGATATGACCGGTATCAGTAGCTTCATGTGACAATCCGGCTATGGTAAAGATTATCAAAGTGATGACAAGTGATGGAACGGTGGTAATCATCAAGTAACGGATGTGAGTGAACAGCGGTGTATCCGTTACGGACGATGCCAGAATGGTGGTATCCGAAAGCGGAGAAACTTTATCACCGAAATAGGCTCCGGAGATAATCGCACCTGCAATCCAACCTTCACTGAAACCTTGCGCCTTCCCTATTCCCATCAGTGCGATGCCGATAGTGGCGATGGTAGTCCATGAGCTGCCTGTCATGACAGATACTACCGCACAAATAATGCAAGTGGATACCAGGAAAAAATGAGGATGAATAACCTGTATGCCGTAATATATTAATGTAGGGACTACACCGCTGACCATCCATGCTCCGGACAAAGCTCCGATGATCAGCAAGATAATAAGTGCGGTACTTACCCCGGCTATATTATTGGTGATAGCCAGTTCGAAGTCCTTCCATGGACGATGGAATCCCGCCATACCTGTCAGCACACAAACTGCTGTAGCCACTAACAGACAGACTTGACTGCCACCGGACAAGGCATCGCTTCCAAATGTACGGATAGTGACAAACAATAATAAAATAAGTACGAATACGGGTAAAAGGGATACTAACGGTGAAGGGATTTTGTTATCTTTCATTCTTTTTTTATTCATTTTTTATTCAAAATGTAAATAGAACTATCAATTTAGTTTTCAGCGTGCAAAGTTCGGAATATTTTTTGAGTTCTAAAAGTCAATCGGCGGTATTTAAAGACTTTTTTTGTATTTGTAGGTAAACCTTTTTGCAAAGGGGACGTTATTAGTTCAAATTATAACCTAAAACTTAACAAATATGAATGAATTAGTTGGTGGCTTAGGCTACGCTGTAAAAAATTGGTGGATGTCCCTGTTGCTGGGCTTGCTCTACATTGCGGTAGCACTATGTTTATTGTTCGCTCCTGTGAGCAGTTATGTGGCACTGAGTGTCATCTTCAGTATCTCGATTCTGGTCAGTGGCATTCTGGAAATCTTTTTTGCTGCCGGAAACAAAAAAACAATCAGCAGTTGGGGATGGTATCTTGCCGGAGGTATTATTGATTTACTGATAGGTATTTATCTGGTATTCTATCCGTTGGTCAGCATGGAACTGATTCCGTTTATTGTTGCTTTCTGGCTGATGTTCAGAGGGTTTACATTGTGTGGCTATTCCACAGATTTGAAACGCTATGGCACGAAGGACTGGGGATGGTATCTGGTGTTTGGCATTCTGGCCATTCTTTGCTCTATGGCTATCATCTGGCAACCCGGACTTGGCGCTGTCACCGTGCTCTACATGCTGTCCATCACTTTCCTTATTATCGGATGTTTCCGTGTCATTTTCTCCTTCGAGTTGAAAAGATTGCATAAAAACAAGTAAAAAAAATCGTTTATTTTGGGCTACGTCGTACGTTATTCGTATTTTTGTTAGCCCAAAATAAACAATGATTTCTAGTAAGAGTCTTAAGTACACTGTGCGTATTCTGCTAGGTACACTGATTGGTGTCTACCTGGGAATAATTGTGCTGCTGAACATACCGTATGTTCAGGGCAAATTATCTGTTTTTGTAACTAAGGAATTAAAAAACATACTGAATACGGAGGTTTCTATAGGACGGATTGATATGGGTTTGCTGAACCGCATCATTGTGGAAGATGTCCTTTTGCATGACCGGAAGAATCAGGAGATGCTGAAAGTAGCCCGCTTGTCGGCAAAATTCGATCTTCTTCCTTTACTGAACGGTAAAGTCACCATCAGCAGTGTCCAGCTTTTTGGATTTACGGTCAATTTGAACCGGGAAACTCCAGAATCTGCCCCTAATTTCCAGTTTGTGTTAGACGCTTTCGCATCCAAAGATACGGTTAAAACAAAATCTAATTTGGATTTACGAATTAATTCCGTGTTGATAAGGCGTGGCAGAGTGACATACGATATATTATCGGAACCGGAAACTCCCGGAAAGTTCAATGCCCATCATCTATCGGTGAAGAATCTCGCTGCAACGCTTTCACTGAAGGCATTGCGCAGCGACTCGTTGAATGCTGCCATCCGGCGAGTCAGTTTTGACGAACAATGTGGTTTTTCATTGCAGAAATTTGCCATGAAAGTTACAGCCAACAATAAACGTTTGGATATTAAGGATTTTGGTGTGGAACTTTCAAATACCGCTTTAAAGATAGATAGTCTGACCTTGAAGTATGACAGCCTGCCCGAATTGCCCCAAATGACAGAAAATGTAAGATACGATGGCTCTTTGAAGGCTTCAGTTATACTGAAAGATTTGGCTCCTTTTGTGCCTGCCTTGTCACGTTTTGAAGAACCGTTGGATCTAAATCTGGTTTTCTCCGGTCACGGCAAACATTTGGACTGCCCCACCCTGCAGCTGGCTAACCACCACGGATTGATGATTGCAGGGGAAGCTGCCTTAAGTAACTGGGATGCAGGCATGGATATGTACATTTACGGCAAACTGGGTAACTTGACCATGACGAAAGAGGGCATAAACGTTCTGATGACGAACCTGACGGGAAAGGTTCCTCCCATTTTGCAACGTTTGGACTATATTCGTTTTAACGGGGAAGCGGCGGGCTATCTGCATGATCTCACACTGACAGGCTTGTTCTATACAGGGGCAGGCATGGTGAAAACGGACGTGATGATGAGCATTGATGAACAAAGCATGAGCAGAACCTATTCGGGTAGTGTGGCAAGTGCTGACCTGGATTTGGGAAAATTACTTAATCAGGAAAAGAAATTCGGCAAGGTGGATTTCAATGTGGAACTGAAAGGTTTCAACTATAAGAACCGATATCCGGAATCATACATCAAAGGAATCATATCTTCCTTTGAATATAGTCAATATCAATATGAAAATATCATGTTGGATGGCGTATATAAGGATGGAGGCTTTAACGGGCGCTTGTCCATGGACGACGCAAACGGTTCTGTCCAGATAGACGGTAATTTCAATGTTGCCAAAACAATCCCTGACTTTAACCTGAAGGCATCCGTAAAGAACCTGCGCCCTCACGACCTCCATCTGTCGGACAAATATGAGAATGCCAGTATTTCACTGGGCCTCACTGCTGATTTCACCGGCAAATCCATTGACGACATGAACGGGCGCATTTCATTGGACAGCCTGCAATTAAACGCTCCCGATGAAGGAGGGTGTTTTCTTGACAATCTGACTATTACAGCCGGACAGGTAAGCGGTGAAAAAGAGTTGCGCATAAATTCATCCTTCATGACAGCGGTGATACGAGGTGACTATTCCTACCACACCATTCCGGCCAGCGTGGTAAAGACGGTACAACGCTATATTCCGTCCTTACTGACTATAAAGGATAATATGCCTGAGCCTCACAATAACTTCCAGTTTGATATCTGCCTGGAAAATACCGAAGTGCTATCCAAATTATTTCAGATTCCATTGGAATTATACCTGCCGGCATCTTTAAAAGGATATTTTAACGACGGCGAGGAAAAGTTGCACGTAGAAGGACATTTTCCGGAATTCAGATACAATGGAACACGTTATGATTCAGGCGTTTTATTTTGTGAGAATCCTTCCGACCGGTTCAAATGTTCACTGCGAGGCGGTATGCTGATGAAAAGTGGTGCAATGCTTAACTTCTCGGTAGAAGCCAATGCCAAAAACGATCATTTGGAAACAACAATTAACTGGGGGAACAATACTGATGTGACTTACGGTGGTAAATTTGCCGCCGATACCCGTTTCTTCAAAACGGAAGGTCCCCACCCTATTCTTCAGGCAGATATAAACATACAGCCCACAAAAGTAGTGCTAAATGATACGGTATGGAACATTCATCCCTCGCATATCGCCATAGATTCGGGACGCGTATTCATTGACAATTTCCTGTTTGAACATGAGGACCAGTATTTAAGGATAGATGGTAAACTGACCAAGAAGGAAAGTGATTCCTGCCGGGTGGATTTGAGAAATATCAAGCTGGACTATGTACTGGATATCGTGCAGTTTGACGATGTAGAGTTTGGCGGACTTGTAACTGGAAAGGTTCATTTGAAAAGTGTTATGAAGAACCCCGTGATGCGAACCCGTCTAAATGTGCACAATTTCTGTCTGAACCGTTCTTTATTAGGAGAAGCCGATATTACAGGTGTATGGGATAAGGAATTGGGCGGAGTACGACTGGATGCCCAAATAGCGGAAAAAGGAATTTCCTCCACTCATGTGACAGGGTATGTCTCTCCCAAGTTAAAAGGTCTTGACCTGTTGATTCGGGCAGATAGTACGAATCTGGGATTCTTACAACCTTTTATAGAAGGAATTTTCAGTGAAATAAATGGTCGTGTCAACGGGAATGTCCGTTTATATGGTGATTTCAAGCATTTGGATCTGGAAGGTGAAGTGCGGGCCAAAATGGATGCTAAAATTGATGTGTTGAACACCTATTTCCAAATCCGGGATGACTCCATACATATATCTTCGGGCAGTCTGGATTTCAGGAATGTAAAAGTCTATGACCGTGAGGGACATGACGGACTGGTAAATGGTTATCTGCATCACACAAAGCTGAAAAATCTAATGTACCATTTCAATATACGAGGCAACAACCTGTTGATGTACAATACCTACGAAGCCGGGAATATGCCTTTTTACGGAAAAGTATATGGTACAGGAAATGTGGTGTTGGATGGTGGAAATAATGCGATGACAGTGGACGCTTCACTGACCACAGGCAACAATACCAGCTTCACTTATATAACCGGAGTGACCACGGAAGCAGCGAGCAACCAGTTTATTACTTTTGTAGACAAAACTCCCAAGCGCATTCACGATGATGTGGAAACCGATCTTTACCACCACTCTAATGTGCGTAAGACTAAAGAGGAAGACGGACCTCCTATGGATCTCCGCATCAATATGTTGATAGAAGCAACTCCCAACGCTACCATGAAAATTATCATGGATCCTGTAGCGGGAGACAATATTACAGCAACCGGAAATGGAAACCTGCAAGTGAATTTTTTCAATAAAGGTGATTTCCGTATGTTCGGTAGCTATGTCATAGATCAAGGTATGTATAAACTAAGCATGCAGGAAGTAATACGCAAGGACTTTATCTTGAAATCGGGTGGTACGGTGACTTTCTCAGGTGATCCTTATCAAGCAAATCTTGATTTACAGGCGGTGTACACGGTTAATTCAGCTTCTTTAAGTGATTTGGTAGTAGATCCCTCGCGTAACCAAGGTACGGTGAAGGTAAACTGTCTGATGAATCTGACAGGAAATTTATCCAATCCGGATATTAAATTCGATTTGGAACTGCCCACTGTAAGCGAGGAAGACCGGGAATTGGTACGTAGTGCTACCAGTACGGAAGAACAAATGAATACACAGATTATTTATTTGCTGGGAATTGGTAAGTTCTACACCTATGATTATGCCAATAATGACCAATCCTCTAATGCAACCAGTTCTTTAGCCTTCAGTACACTTTCCGGTCAGCTGAACAATATGTTGTCCCAATGGATGGGCAATAAAAACTGGAACATAGGCGCCAACCTGAGTACCGGTGAAAAAGGTTGGACAGATGTGGAAGCAGAAGCTATGTTGTCCGGCAGGTTATTGAATAACAGGCTGATGATAAATGGAAACTTCGGCTATAAGGAGAATGTGATGGCAAATAGCAATTTCGTAGGAGACTTTGAAGCGATATGGTTATTGACAAAAAACGGAGATTTCCGTTTGAGAGGGTATAATCAGACCAATGACCGCTATTTTACTAAATCTACCCTGACCACTCAAGGAGTAGGTCTCATGTATAAAAAAGATTTCAATACTTGGGACGAACTGTTCCGCTGGTTCTTATGGAAAAGAAGGAAAGGTTCGTTACAAAAACGAAGCGATGACTAATCAACCTATAAAGTTTATTTCATATCTTTGCGAAGTAAATTTAAAAATATGAATATGTCCTATTTACCTGCCGAATGGCATAAACAAAGTTTGATTCAACTAACGTGGCCCCATAAAGACACAGACTGGGCATACATGTTGGAAGAAGTGAATGCCTGTTTTCTTAAGATAGCTTATGAGGTTTTGAAACGTCAGAGTTTGTTGATTGTGGCTCCAGACCCCGATTCCATAAGAAATAGTCTAGATACTTATGGAGCTGATATCCAAAAACTCATCACATCAAAAATCAACACAAACGATACTTGGGCACGCGATCATGCTTTTATCACCTTGTTGAAAGAAGACGCTACTCCCCTACTACTGGATTTCTGTTTTAATGGTTGGGGAATGAAGTTTGCCGCAAATTATGATAACCAGATTAATAACGAACTATATTTTCACCATCCTGTTCTGAAAGGTGAATATGTTTTCTGCCGGAATTTTATTTTAGAAGGAGGTTCCATAGAAAGTGATGGGAAAGGAAGCCTGCTGACTACAGAGCAATGTTTGCTGGCTAAAAACAGAAATGAAATGAACCGACAGGAAGTGGAGGATTTTCTAAAAGAAACATTCAACTTAAAACAGGTCCTATGGTTGAAACATGGTTATCTGGCAGGTGATGATACAGACAGCCATGTGGACACATTGGCACGTTTCTGTCCGGATGATACCATTGTGTATGTAAAGTGCACCAATGAAAAAGATGAACACTATAAGGAACTGGCAATGATGGAAGAAGAACTAAAAGCGTTCCGTACTTTGAACGGCAGGCCATACCGCCTGCTTCCGCTGCCTATGGCGAGTGCTGTTTATGATGAGGAACATCATCGCTTGCCGGCAACTTATGCCAATTTCCTGATAATGAATGAAGCTGTGCTTTATCCTACTTATGCTGATTCTGTGAATGATATGCGCGCCAAAGAAGTATTGGCTGAAGCATTTCCCGGAAGAGAGATAGTAGGTATTGACTGCACTGCTTTAATAAAGCAACATGGCTCGCTGCATTGCGTCACCATGCAATATCCCGAAGGTGTATATTAATAAATATATGTATGAAAAGAACGATTAAAATAGGAATTATCCAACAGACATGCACTAATGATATCCGTCACAATTTGAGCAAACTGCACCACAATATAGAACAGGTGGCGGCAGCAGGTGCACAGCTGGTTGTATTGCAGGAGTTGCACAACACCTCTTACTTCTGTCAGACAGAAGATACGGATATGTTTGATTTGGCAGAACCGGTTCCCGGTCCTTCTACCGGTTTCTACAGTGAGTTGGCTGCCGGATACGGCATTGTACTGGTTACTTCGTTATTCGAGAAGCGTGCTCCGGGACTGTATCACAATACAGCCGTCGTTTTTGACAAAGATGGCAGTATAGCAGGGAAATACCGCAAAATGCATATTCCCGATGATCCCGCCTATTATGAGAAATTTTATTTTACTCCCGGTGACCTAGGATTTGAACCCATTCAGACGTCACTGGGAAAACTAGGTGTACAAGTCTGCTGGGACCAATGGTATCCCGAAGGTGCACGGCTGATGGCACTGAAAGGTGCTGAAATTCTTATATACCCTACAGCTATAGGTTGGGAAAGCACAGACACTCAAGAAGAGAAAATCCGTCAACTAGGTGCATGGGTAACCGTGCAGCGTGGACATGCCGTGGCAAACGGTCTGCCGGTTATCGCCGTGAACCGTGTAGGACATGAGCCCGATCCTTCCGGTCAGACTAATGGTATCCAATTTTGGGGTAATAGCTTCGTGGCAGGTCCTCAAGGAGAAATACTGGCACAAGCCAACAATATGGATGAAGAAAATATGGTAGTGGAACTGGATATGACCCGTAGTGAGAATGTTCGTCGCTGGTGGCCTTTCCTCCGTGACCGGCGTATTGATAAGTTTGAAAATCTAACCCGACGCTTTATAGATTAAATACAAACGTTATCGTTATATAAATTCACATATTCGTTAAACAATTCATGGTTAAAGCTGTTTTAGTTATCAGAATATTCAAAAGATATTATTGATTTACTAAACAGCTTAATTATGAAAAAAGTATTATTTTTAGCCGCATTGTTACTCGTTTGCTTCAGCGGAGTAACAAATGCACAAACCAGAAAACAAAGAGAAGA
>ENA-OPCI01001077-OPCI01001077.1-human-gut-metagenome-genome-assembly--contig:-NODE-1077-length-16499-cov-5.428667_pt1 | contig 16499 bp, 18 predicted proteins | sample MGYA00241564_ERZ501479 | MGnify/ENA primary metagenome ERZ501479 (study PRJEB25962, sample SAMEA2042630) | human gut metagenome | biome: human gut; feature: human-associated habitat; material: faeces...
AGACGCGTACTCTAACCGGGCTGAGCTACACCCCGTTGTTTTGTTTAACGGGTGCAAAAGTACGTATTTACGGGGAATTTGCAAAATTTTCAGGCGCTTTTTTGCTCAAAAAAAACGTTTTTTAATTGGCTTTATTTATAAGTTTCTGTTGCTCAGTGGAATAGTTGATGGCTGTAATGGTATTAGATTTCCTTTATTTGCATTAAGTTATTTCTAAAGTTTTAGGAATATGTTAGAGAAATGGAAGTTTTTGGAATTCGTGGAGTTGCTATTCTTTTTAACTTTTTTTTTATGAATCATTTATAAGATGTTTGTACTGTGGTCTTTTTATTTTTGCACTTGATTTATTAATTTATAATTAGTTTGATATGGCAACATTCAAATTATTGCTTCATTCGGCAAATAAAAGAAAGAATGGAAGTTATCCTGTCTCGTTGCGGATAACAAAAAACATGAAGCATAAGTATATCTCTTTAGGTCTTTATGGCAAGAAAGAAGAATGGGACGAAAAAAGTGAGCGTTTCCGTTGTGACAAGCGTGTCTGTCCTAATTACAAGGAGTATAATGCGCGATTAGTCCAATTATTGGCACGTGTTCAGAATGTTGAACTTGATTTTGAGCATGATAAAATAGACTGGACTTTGAATCAGTTTGCTGATGCTTTTTTATATAAGAGTAAGCAGGGTAAGTTTCTTGATTTTGCAGTTCTCTGCATAGAGGAGATGAAAGCCACAGGACATATAGGTAATGCACACGTGTGGGAGAGGCTCCTTTATAATCTGAAGCTGTTTGATAAGAAACTTCATGTGCTCTGTTTTCAGGAGATAGATATAAAGTATGTGAATTCCTATAATCAATTCATGGAGAAGAGAGGATGGAGCGGTAATACCCGTAAACATGATATGAAAACCTTGAGTGCTATATTGAACCGTGCCATCAAAACAAAGGAATATTCAGGTAATTCTTATCCTTTCGGGAAAGACGGTTTCTGTATCTCTGCTTTGGAGGAAGAAACCCGTAAAAGGTATCTTTCACAGGAGTACTTGGACAAGCTGATGAATACTGTGTTTGCGAATAAGCCTAGAGAAGTGGCAAGGCGGCTTTTCCTGTTTTCCTATTTTTGTTATGGAATGAGCTTCATTGATATGGCATATTTGAAGCGTGATAATATAAAATCGGAAGGAGGAGGAAAATACCTTGTCTATAAGCGTCATAAGACGGAGCATAGTAAAAACGCGAGATTCATCAGAATCCCTTTGACAAATGAATTGTGCCTGCTGCTTCAGTGGTTTCGAGATAATACCTTGTTGGTAAGTGATTATTTGTTGCCTTTTGTTTCCAAGGATTATGTCGGTGAGAAGCTGTACAATCATCTTCGCAGCAGATTGGGCAGGTATAATGAGAGACTGAGAGAAATAGGAGAAGAATTGTGTTTTCAAGAGAAATTAACAAGTTACGTCAGCAGGCACTCTATGGCAATGACTTTACAGAGCAGTGGCGTTCCCCGTGAAATGATTGGTCAGGTGATGGGTCATAAGGACTTGAGCACGACAAACACTTATTTGGATAGTTTTGGAGATGCTGAAATAGAGAAAGTTACATTGAAATCATTATATAATAATAAAGAATTAAAATTATGAGAAAGAAAAAATATGAAAATTTTATCGCGAAATTGATGATGACTAAAGATATTATTGATGCTGCCGAATTGGAGAAACACATCCGTAATGTTGTCGGCTATGATAAGTCTTCGCTTGAAAAAGAATATTTTCGGATAAATGAACTTATTGAAAATCAATATGAAAAATACGGCATAATAAATGAGGGTGATAATATAGAGGCTTTTAGAAGAGGTTATTATGCCTTGAACAAGTTGTCTGTCACTTTAGACGATATCCGTAATAAGATAAATTCGCTGGGATATGAAAAAGAGAGTGGAATTGGAATACGTATTCAGCAGGATTGGAATTATGCCGCGCATCTATTGATCGATTTGGAAAATATAAATCTTCATAATTACTCATGTTTATTAAAGGATTGTCTTAAACGAACCGGCAATTCTCCCATGTATTCCTGTTATTCGGAGGAGCAATTGAAACTTGTTTATGAATATCTTTGTTCTAAATCTCTGTTTTGTAACAAAGATGAATTCAGTAATTTTTTTAAGATATTTAAATCTGAAGCTTCTGATGTAACGCATAAAATAAAAGTGAATACCTCTAGAACAGGTGCAAAGGCTCTATTGAGAGTTGCTGTCGAAGAGTTGACTAAACAATTTTCTGCTTCATTGGTTAACTTGTTTTTTGCGGATAAAGATGGTGGTGATTTGAAAATAGCCAGCCATCATAGAACCACGGCTTATGATGATTATCGGAGGGAAATAGCTCGTATACTGTCTTAAAATAACTTCCTTGAATTAAATGCGCTTTTTTAAATCGATATATATGTTTGATATTCAGATGTATATATCGATTTTGTTTTTGCTTTGTGTCGCAAAATGAATTTGAAAAATTAATTGTAGTGCCCTTTCTTTGCATCATAATTTTAAAAAAAAGATATGATAAAAAGAAAAAAAGCTGTTTCTACAGCAGAATCAAGTAAGGAAAAAGGCATGAGAATAAATTCAGGTGTTTCAGAAAGCATCATGATAGTGTCTGATATTATTGGTATAGACGAAGTCTGTAAAATAACAAGTCTTTCTCGCAGCACGATTTATAAAAAGACTTCTAATCACGAAATTCCTTTTTATAAATCCACTCTGAACAAAAGGTCCTTCCTGCGTTTTAGACGTTCTGAGATTCTAAATTGGATGTTGCGCCATCGTATAGGGACTATTGATGAGTTTTTGGAATCTCAGGATTGAGTTTATAATAATAAGTGAAATAATATTATTATATTAATAATAAAGGAAGAGGATACTTTTATGTATGATACAATAAAATTTGTAATAAAAGAAAGTGAATTGGATAATGCAATTTGCTTTTTAGAAGAGATTCCGTGTAGGATATCGATAAAGTCTACTTCTTCAAATAGAGTGGTAGGTTTTTTGAAGAATATGAAGATTGAAGTGCGAAATACTACTTTGATAGTGCCAGGTAGTTTGCTTAAATATTTCAAGGGTTATAATTATGCAGAGTGTTTGTCTGTATGGGATGTCAGAAAATCGATAAATAAATTGAGTAATGAGTTGAATGTTCCTATGCGACAGGCTGTAATCAATAGGATTGATATTGGTATCTGTTTTTCTATGGTTAATGTTCCTTGGGTATATTGGGATTGTCTGCTTCATAGCGATGGTTATTTTCGTTCTAATATAAAACAAGAAACTTTGTATTTTGACAAGTATGATTCGCAGCTTTGCTTTTATGATAAAAAGACGGAGATGAAAAAGAATAGGGAGGTTGAGAATTTAGAATGTTTAAAAAAAATAAACGTGCTGCGATATGAGTTTCGTTTCAAAAAAGTTACATCGATTTTTGGCGGTGTAGTAAGAGGGGCTGACTTGTATAGTCCTGTTTTCTATTTGCGAGTATTGCAAAAATGGTATGATGGCTACATGATTATACAGAAAGGATTTGTATCGGAAGTTGATTTACTCAGGTTTGGTGGCAAGAAAGAGTTTCAGCGTTCTTGTGTTGCTTTAGTAATGGGTCAATTTAATCTATATGAAGTTTTGGATAGGGAATTTGCACAAGGAAAAATCAATAGTAAAAATAAATATGATATAAAGGAGGTTATGAAAGAAGCAGAGAAATTACTACTGGATAAGGAAAACTTTATTTCTATTATAGATGAATTGACTAATAAGGTGAGTGTTTTTTATGAGGAAATGAAAAAGTCTGTGGAAAACGTTTCTCCATATCGTTGGGAGTTATTGAATAGAATGGCTGATCGTTCTTTAAGGGTTTAAAATGTAGTTTTAACAAAGAAACAGACGCAAGATAGGTAAATAATCACTTTTTTGTAGGAAATGGAATAAAACGTAATTAAACAGGCTTTTCAGTAGTTTAATTTAATGCTTGTGAGATTTTCTATCAATGTTCATTAGAAAAAAACTTGGTGTTTCCTTTTCCTATTTCTTTTACTTAGAAAAAATTATGTAATAAATGTTTTGATAGGAATAATTTATTAAATATATTTGTATATTAATGGAATGAATCAGCGATAAACAGCGTGTTTAATACTGGTTTTAGTAAATAATAGTATACAAATATATTGATTATGGAAAAGAAGAGTAGTGGTTATCAGACTGGAATTGCGAGTGAGCATTTGGTTTTGTCTATGTTGTATCGTTTGGGTGCAAAAGCATATTTGACTTTGGGTAATGAAAAGAGTATTGACATAAGGATTACTAAGGATGACGGAAGTTGGATTTCTGTTGATGTGAAGTCTGTACGTAAGGGGAATGCTATTCCTGTAGGGAATGCAGTGGATAAGGATAATCATTATTATGTTTTTGTAATTTATAATAATAAGTTTAGTGATTTATCTGTTCATCCTGATTTTTATATTGTTCCTAGCCATATTGTTGTTGAGAGAAGAAAGGAATTTAATGGTGGTCCTATTGATATATTCAAGAAAGATATTATAGAATATCAGAATAAGTGGGAAATTTTGGGTACATTTGTAGAAAATGGTGAACTTTCTACAGAAAAAAAATGATGAGGGATAATTTTAAATGTAGAATTTATGGAGATCTTGAGTTTATTAGGAACACTTTATAGTATAGCTATATTTGTGGTATATATTGTTTTAATAGGATGTGCTTCTAAGTTGGCTGTACGGCTTGGTAGAGAGAATGGGGCTTGGGTTTTTTTTAGTATTCTGTTCACTCCTGTTTTGGGTATAATTTTGTTACATTGTTTAGGAAAAACGGATGAACAAGAGAAGAATGATTTTTTGGAAAGAAAAATGTGGGAAAACAATGTTTGACAGTTTTATATAAAAATCTATCATATTTGTATTGTAGAATATTATGTTTTTTGAGTAAAAATGTTTATGAATTGATTTTTTATTAATATGATAGGCTCACTTGCAGGTGATATTATAGGCTCTGTATATGAGTTTAATAATATAAAGACGAAAGATTTTCCTTTGTTCAGTAAAGAATCTTTCTATACTGATGATTCGATTATGACGATAGCTGTGGCTGATTGGTTGCTTCATGGAGGTGATTTGGTGAGAGTGATGCAGTATTATGGTTCTAAATATCCTTTTCCTATGGGTGGATATGGTGCTCGTTTCGACAAATGGCTGCATGAAAAGAATCCTAAGCCTTATAATAGTTGGGGAAATGGTTCGGCAATGCGTGTTAGTCCTGTGGGATGGTATTTTGATTCTTTGGAAGAAACAATAAACGTGGCGGAAGAGACAGCTGTGGTTACCCATAATCACCCTGAAGGAATCAAAGGAGCTCAGGCTACGGCATCGGCTATTTATTTGGCAAGAAAAGGTAAATCAAAAGAATATATCCGCAGTTTTATCACAGATAATTTTGGCTATGATTTGAATCGCTGTTGCGATGATATTCGTTGTGATTATAAATTTGATGAAAGCTGTCAAGGTACAGTTCCCGAAGCTCTTATTGCTTTTTTAGAGAGTCGGAGTTTTGAGGATGCTATAAGGTTGGCTGTTTCATTGGGTGGTGACAGTGATACACTGGCTTGTATAACAGGAGGGATTGCAGAAGCTTTTTATAGATATAGAATTCCCTATGGAATACGCAGCAAGGTTCTTTCTTTATTGGATGATGATTTGCGAAGAATTGTTAAGGAATTTATAGATGCTAGGCGCGAATGGTTTATACATCCGAGATGGAGGGATGCCAGTACGGTACGTATAATTAGTCAGCCCTCTAAAGACGAAGTAGAGAAGTTAAAAACAGAGTCTGTAAGACTAATTTTAAACAGCTTAAATTCGGAAACGGATGAAAAAAAGGAATGAATTTGATATATTGTGAAAAGTATAAATGCTATTTTGATGTATTATCAAGTAGCATTTTTTTATTATATAGGAATTTCTATTTTGTTAAAGATGATATGGTGTTTAAGGGATAAATGGGAAATGTTTATGGAAAAATGATACTGATGTTGGGGTGGTCTGTGCTTGTTTTTTATGATGAAGATGATAATTTTAGGGATAAAGATTGGATTCTGACTTCTTATGATAATTCTAGAAAAGAAGATAAAATAAGAAAGAGCTCGACTATACTTAATAGACCTGATAGTTCTAATGATACGGACTCAGCGAGACGCAACTCCTTAATAAGCTCTGGCGCTCTTTCATTACCTAAAGATATATCTTATTTATTAAATGAACAACAACTTATGGACGAAATTATAGAAAAAGCAAAGCAGGGTTCACCTGTTGGAAGAGAAAAGATGTTGGAAAGCTAAGTTTATAGATTAAGTTGTTTAAAAAAATAGTGAATGAATAATGAAAGAGGTGACATTACTGATACATTGAATAAATGTTGTCGAAATTTGTTGTCTAAAATAGGACTATGGTCTATCTTTAGGCAATAACAATAAGTCTTAAAAAAATGAATATATTGATGGTTGATTTGCATCTATTTGCATTTAATTGTAATGAAAGTTTTAGGATAGTTGTAGATAAAAAAGAAAAAAGAGCTAAACTTTTTTGTTTAACTCTTTCTATATCATTGTTTTACCTTGAATGCTTTAGAATAAATCTTTTGAGCCCCCCAGACGCGTACTCTAACCGGGCTGAGCTACACCCCGAATTGCGGATGCAAAGGTACTGCTTTATTCGGAATAACCAAATATTTTCCGCAATAATTTCTTAGTATTTTTAGATTACGTTTAAACGCTGTTTGAACACGACAAAACTTATCCCATGGTTTCGCGGTAGAAATCAAGCAGTTCGTAGATTTCCTCTTGTGAGGCGGTCTGGTTGATACGAATGTCACCGATTCCTCCTAAAAGAGTGAAATTGATGACGCCACATGAGGCATTCTTTTTGTCATGCTTCATGAAGTCGTACAGACATTCATAGTCATCGCAGGTGAAATAAAGGCTGCCATAGTTTTCCTTGATGAACTGAATGGTGGTGCGCAACGCTTCTTTCGGGAAACCGCAGCGGATGTGTGACAGATAAAGTTCGCAGACCATACCCCAGGCTACAGCATATCCATGAAGCACCGGATGGTTAGTCTTTAGGGCGAAACTTTCAAAGGCATGTCCGATGGTATGTCCGAAATTCAACGCTTTCCGGATGCTTTGCTCATAGGGGTCTTTTTCTACGATGTCTTCCTTGACTTGCACGGACTGGCCGATAAGTTTCTGCAGCAATGCGTAGTCTATGTGAGCAAAGTCAAATGTCAGCAGTTCGCTCCAGTGTGACGGCTGACTGATTAGACCGTGCTTCAGCATTTCTCCGTAACCGGACAGCAGGTTGGGCATATCGAGGGTTTTCAGAAACTGGCTGTCAATCATTACCTGATCGGCAGGATAGAAGGAGCCGATTTCATTCTTGAGTCCGTTGAAGTTGATACCGGTTTTTCCACCCACGGCGGCATCAATCATGGAAAGCAGGGTGGTGGGGATGTTGATACAAGCGATACCTCGTTTGAAGGTGGCTGCGGCAAATCCTCCCAAGTCGGTCACCATGCCTCCTCCTAAGTTTATGAGCAGCGAGTGGCGGGTGGCTCCCCGGTTGCTGAGCTGGTTCCATACATAGGCCAGTGTCTCCAAGTTTTTATGCACATCTTCCGGACCAATGACAATTTGTTCTGCATCCTTCAGCAAGGCGATGTCTTGCAGCAGAGGGAGGCAAAGACGAAAAGTATGTTCGTCGGTCAGGATAAAAATCTTGTCGTATGAATGTGCAGATAACTTCTGGCTGAGTTCCGTATTGAAATTTTGGCAAATAATGACTTCTTGTTTACTCATAAGTGTATTTGTTTTGGTCGCAAATTTAGAAAAAAAGTTAGAAGAAGTCGGATGTTGGCTTACAATTAAGTATTTTTGTGCGAATAAAAAATAATCAAGTTATGAAAGGAATTTTTCCGGCTTCGTGCCGTTTGTTGGGGTATGTGTTACTGTTATTGTCAGTATTTGTTCCGTTATTGATGTATATGTTCGGACAAGTGAATGACGGTAATCTGCTGTATGTGAAACTGGGAATGAAACTGGTCATCTGGATTTCATTGTTCATGGTTTTTCTGGCTAAAATGAAGGATGAAAATGAGGAAGCTTTTGCCATTCGGCGGAAAGCAATGGTGATTTCACTCTATTTGTGGGGAATTTATTATGTAGGAGTGTTGCTGAATGCAGCTTATGGAGGAAATTTGCAGGAAGCAGACAATTCAGTAGGTATTGTGTACATGGTTATTTGTGTGTTCTGTAAAGAGTTTTTGATGCAGAAAGCAAAGATTGAAAAAAACTTCAGACAAAAATAAGTTAAAAAATAAAGAGTAGGGGTAAACCTTTTTTGTTGATAATTGTCAAAGGTACAATTAATCAACAAGGAAGAGATAAAGGCAATGAAAAAAGTTTTATTGGGATTGCTGCTGATGGTGGGGGTAACCATTTCTGCTTTTGCACAAAGCAGCGGCAGCCGTGGAACCGTGACGGGAACGGTTCTTGATGAAGGGGATAAATCGCCTGTCATTCAGGCTACAGTACAGCTCCTTTCCGTAAAGGATAGTTCAATGGTAGTGGGAAATGTGACAAATCTGGATGGACATTTCTCACTATCTGTGCGTCCGGGAAAGTATCTGCTGAAGGTTTCATATATTGGATATACTCCTTTTTTCAAGCAGGTTGCGTTGACGCGTAACAATCCGCGTTTGAATGTGGGCAAGGTGGAGCTGGCTTCGGATGCCATTATGCTGGCAGAAGCTGTAGTGGTGGCTGAGGCTCCGGAGGTGACGGCAGTGGCCGATACGTTGGTGTACAACAGTTCTGCCTATCGTGTGCCTGAAGGTTCGGCTTTGGAGGAACTGGTGAAGAAGCTTCCGGGGGCTGAAGTGGATGAAAACGGAAAAATCACGATAAACGGGAAGGAAATCAAGAAAATCATGATTGATGGAAAGGAATTCTTTGCCGATGATCCGAATATTGCCATGAAAAATCTTCCGGTAAATATTATTGATAAGGTGCGTGCGTATGATAAACAATCGGATTTGGCCCGTGTGACAGGTATTGATGACGGCGAAGAAGAAACCGTGCTTGACCTGAGTGTGAAGCCGGGTATGAATAAAGGATGGTTTGGTAATGCGGACGTAGCAGCCGGAACGGAAGACCGTTACAGTGGAAAAGTAATGTTGAACCGATTCATTGGAGAGAATCAGTTTACGGTGATTGGTTCAATGAATAATGTGAATGATAACGGCTATCCAGGAGGAGGCGGTGGCTTTCGTTGGGGAGGACAGAACGGTTTGACCAGCATCAAGATGGGTGGTTTCAACTTTAGTACACAGAGTGAGAAACTGGAAACAGGAGGTAGTGTGAATTATAACTACAAGGATGCGGACATTATCAGTAAGCAGGCTTCGGAAACATTCGTTTCTTCGGCTACCAGCTCTTTCAAGAATGCCCAGAATGCTAATCGCAATAAGACTACTTCGCTTACGGCAGATTTTCGTATTGAGTGGAAACCGGATACTATGACAACGGTGATTTTTCGTCCGCGTTTAACATACGGAAAGAATGATAACAGGAGTGCGACAAATTCTTTTACATTCAGCCAGGATCCGGAACATACAACCGACGAAATTTTGAGTGCAGCCGACAATCTTTCATCTTTGATTCCAGAAGAAAATATTGTCAATACAATTGCGCGTAACAGTCTGCAGAAAGGAGATAACTTTAATGTGGGAGGTTCGGCCATGGTTAACCGTCGTTTGGGAAAACCGGGACGTAATATTACTTTCCGTGGCTCCTATAATTACACGAACAGTTCGAGTGAACAGTTCTCGGTGTCTGAAACGGACTATTACCAGAAAACAGAGGAGGAACGGCTGGAAATTTTGAACCGCTATATTTCTACGCCTACTTTGAACTATAATTATGGTGCACGCTTTACTTATAGCGAACCGATATTTAAGGGTGGCTTCTTGCAGTTCAGTTATTATTTCCAGTACAAGCGTTCAAAGAGTGACAATTCCACCTACACAATGCCGAATGACTGGGAGATAGCGCAAGGTTATGGAGGAGATAATGTGGGAGTGCTGGATGAAAAGAACAGCAAGAGTGCACAGTACACATATTACAATCATCAGGCAGATGTTTCTTTGCGTTGGATTCGGGAAAAAATGAGTTTGAATGCAGGTGTTTCTTTCCAGCCGCAGAAATCGAAATTGTCTTATAAGAAAGACCAGTTGGATACGGTGGCCGTACGAAACGTATTCAACTTTACTCCGACATTTGATTTCCGTTATAAATTCTCGAAAACAAGCCAGTTGAGAATCAACTACCGCGGAAGAAGCTCTCAGCCAAGCATGACGGATTTGCTGCCTATTGAGGATACGACCGACCCGTTGAACATTCGTCGGGGAAATCCGGGGTTGAAACCGGCATTTACCAACTCGTTCATGGCTTTTTACAATACATTTGATACAGAGAAACAGCGGGGTATCATGACGCACTTCCGTTTTGAAAATGTATTGAACAGCATTAGTAATCGTAGTACATACGACCCGCAAACCGGTGGAACGGTAACCATGCCGGAGAATATCAATGGCAACTGGAACTTGTTTGGTATCTTGGGTTCTAATACGGCTTTGCGTAATAAGAAGTATACCATCAATACCTTTACGATGGCCCGTTATAATAACATTGTGAGTTATATGAGCGATGCACAGGCTGAGAATGTGTCAGATAAGAACAAAACCCGTCAGTTGTCTTTGAGTGAACGCTTGAGAGGTACGTATCGTAATGACTGGTGGGAATTCTCTCTGAACGGTTCATTGGCTTATACGCATTCGCGAAATAGCTTCAAGGAAGAGAATAATATGGATACCTACCAGTTCTCGTACGGAGCAAGTACCAATGTACGTTTGCCCTGGAATATGTCAATTGCGACAGACATCTCTCAGAACTCACGTCGTGGATATGCGGATGCAAGCATGAACCGTGATGAGTTAATCTGGAATGCCCAGCTTTCGCAAGACTTCCTGAAAGGAAATGCAGCTACGGTCAGCATTCAGTTCTATGATATTCTGCGTAATCAGAGCAATATCAGCCGTGTAATCAGTGCGGCTATGCGAAGTGATACGGAATACAATGCGATTTACAGCTATTGCATGGTACACTTTATTTACCGTCTGAATCTGTTTGGTGGAAAAGGTGCCGGCCCGAGAATGGGTGGTCCGGGAAGAGGACCTGGATTTGGTCCTGGCCCGGGACATGGACCTCGCAGATTCTAAGGTTGAACATATATACCGCAAAAGTCAATTTCACTTTTGCGGTATTTTTTTTGCCTTTTTCCAAATTACTCGTAATTTTGTTGAAAACCAAGTCGTGAGATGGACATAGCAGTCTGGAATAGTATCTTTTTGGCCGTAATCTATTTCCTTTATTTTGCGGTAATACTGACAACTATCTTTGTCGTGATTCTTGACAATCGTAGTCCGGTAAAGACTATGGCATGGATTCTGGTTCTCTTTTTTCTTCCTGTAGCCGGATGGATTCTGTACTTGTTTTTCGGGCGTAGTACGCGTAAGGAACATCTTATCAGTCGGAAAGGGTATGCTCGCTTGAGCAAGCGCCCTATGGCGGCCTATCAGGAACAGCCGTCCGTAATGGCAGAATATGGCAAGCAGCGTTTGATGGATTTTTTTTCACGGGTAAATAATGCACTGCCTTTCTCCGGAAATAGAGTTACAGTTTATACGGATGCTGTTTCCATGTTATCGGAATTATTGAAAGATATTTACAGAGCTCGTCATCACATCCATCTGGAGTTTTATATTTTTGAGGATGATGCGGTAGGTCGGTTGGTTAGAGATGCTTTGATTGACCGGGCTCGTGACGGAGTGAAGATACGGGTGCTGTATGACGATGTGGGTTGTTGGAAAGTGCCTCATGATTTTTATGAACAAATGCTTTGTGAAGGCATAGAAGTCCTTTCGTTCCTGAAAGTCCGTTTCCCTAGATTTACCAGTAAAGTGAATTATCGCAACCATCGGAAGATTGTGGTGATAGATGGTTGTGTGGGGTTCATAGGTGGGATGAATCTGGCAGAACGTTATGTGAAGGGATTGGGAAAAGGAAATTGGAGAGATACACACGTCAGACTGGGAGGAAAGGTGGTGTACGGGTTGCAGACGGCTTTTCTTACTGACTGGTATGCCATTGATCGCACCTTGCTCACTTCAGCAGAATATTTCCCTCCGATTTCGGTGAAGGGAGGTGTGCTGGGGCAAATTGTGACTTCCGATCCGGTAGGTGAGTGGAGGGATATTATGCAAGGACTGATGATGGCTATCTGTTCTACCCGGAGGTATTTTTATGTGCAGACTCCTTATTTCTTGCCGAACGAGGAAGTGATGACCGCTTTGCAGACAGCAGCATTGGCTGGGGTTGATGTGCGGCTTATGCTTCCTAAAAGAGGGGATACCTGGCTTATTCATAAAGGTTCGCTATCTTATCTCTCGGAGATGATGAAGGCAGGGGTGAAAATTTACCTCTACAAAAAGGGATTTCTGCATTCTAAGTTGATGGTGTGTGATGACGAATTGTCAACGGTGGGGTCTACGAATATGGACTTTCGAAGTTTTGAGCATAACTTCGAGGCCAATGCCTTTTTTTATGACAGGGAAACGGCTATGACTTTAAAAGAAATATTCCTGGCCGATCAGAAGGATTGTTTTCTGTTGTCAGCCAGGATTTGGGAAAAACGTTCTTGGAAAAATAAGATTACTGAATCGGTTGTGCGTCTTCTTGCTCCTTTACTCTGAAAAAGGAAAAGTTGACACTTCCGTAGTGACGGTGCTCGAAAAAGCAGGGATGACTCTCAAAGTTGAGATCTTTTCCATGTTCCAGAACGAAAATACCTTCCGGCTTGAGCAGGTTGTACTGAAATATCAGGTCGGGTATGCTTGCCAATTCTTTCAGGGCATACGGAGGGTCAGCAAAGATAAAATCGAACTGCAGGCCGCATTTCTCGATGTATTTGAATACATCGGCTCTTAAAGGGATGCACTTGTCCGTTTTGACCTCGCGCATGACTTTGCTGATGAAGGCATGGTGCTGCGGGTCTTTCTCTACAGAAATAACCTGATCGCATCCTCGTGACACAAGTTCTATACTGATACTGCCCGTTCCGGCAAACAAATCGAGTGCTGTTATTCCATCTTCAAAGTCAATGTAGTTGTTGAGCACATTGAACAGATTTTCTTTGGCAAAGTCAGTCGTAGGACGTGCCTTGAATGTGTGGGGAACGTCGAAACGTCTCCGTTTGTATATTCCGCTTATTACTCGCATGAGATTAAAGATAGCATGTCAAATGAAATTTCTTTGATGCGGCTCATTGCTGAGTCGTTGAATTCCATTTGAGGATTAATGATGAATAGTTTTCGTATGTATTTTTTTAGTCGCAATGGCAATTCTTTCCATTGTGGAACCCGATTGTTCCCGCAAATGTATAACTGGTCATCTTCTTGATTGTAGCCAGCCTGCTGCCAGATGTTCAACAGATAATAGCATGAATCATTCAGGCCGGAAATGGGGTAAGTGTTCAGTAGCAGTAGTTTTTCTTTTTCGAAAGCTATCACTTCTACACTTTCGGGATGGAAGATGGCAAATAATTTACGGCAGTCACTCGGTTTGACCTTATGTGCGAGGTACTCGGTAATTGGACTTACGGATGCAAACAAACGGGCATTGGGGAAATGTTCTGTCAGGAACAGATGGGTGAGCTTGTCCAGTCCAAAAAGAATGACGAGGTTGCTCTTTCCTAAAATATTACAAAGTACTACTTCGTTATTTTGTGGGGGCAGGTTCTGATAGAACAGAAGGTCGGTCTGTTCATCTTCATACAATTCCAACGGGAGTGTAGTGTAACGTGAAGTATGAATAAGGATATTAACCTGCTTGAAACGATGTTTCAGTTCTTCTGTCTCTGTCAAATAGGCTTTTACATTGGCAGCCATTGAGCGCTGTGTATTGACTGGCGAAGAACTGAAATATACTTCCTCCGATTGCTGAGGGTGATAGATAGAAAAAGAAAATCCATCCGTACTCAGACGGATGGATAATATATACTGTTCTGATTTATTAAAATCAATAGGTTGGGCCATAGGATTATTCCCAGTTTCCTGCATTGTTGTTCGGCTGTTCGATGTCACCAACTCTCAAACCGCAATATTTACCCAATTTTGACTGCATGTCTTTCAAGTTGATCAATTCCTGGCTGTTCAAGTCACCCAAGTATACATCGTATGCAACCTGTGCCTGGAACAAGTTCAGAGGAGCACCAGATTTTGTAGTATCCTGACGGATAGCCATTTCAAATTTAGCTCCGTTTCCGTAAGGAACGTATGCCAAAGAGTCCGGATTAAATCCTTTTGCAAAGATAGTATCCATTACAGCTACCCACATTGTATCACGACGGAAGTTCTGTAAGCCTTCTTTTTCAACTTCACTCCAGTTTCCAGTTTTCTTAGCCTTGTTAATCAAGTCCATAGCCTTTTTTTCTGTCATACCGTTGTTCAACTGATCATCTGTCAATGAACCCACTTTCATGATGAAAGGAAGTTTAGCAGTCTTTACGAAAGTAATCAAACTGTCGAAGTTTGCTGTATAAGCACCGTTATGAACGGTACGATATTCCTGCTGAGCCTTACGGATGTCAATCAGGCGAGCGATAATTGCTTTTTCTCTGGTTTTTTTCGCATTGTCAAAGTTGATAGGGCCCATAATACTGCCATAGCATATATATACCAAGCAGATAACGCAGGCGGCTAACACAAGATTAAGAACTGTTTTCATGATAATATTGTTTTTTTAGTTTATATTCGTAGCGCAAAAATAAGTAAATTAGTTGAACCACGTCAATCTTACGTAAACTTTTTATACTGGCATTATGTTAAATAATGATTTATCGCAACAAATTAAGCGAAATTTTCCTTATAAACCAACAGAAGAGCAGGAAAATGCGGTGAAAAGTTTTGCCGAATTCCTGTTTTCGCCTTCTGCTGACAGTGTGTTTCTGATGAAAGGTTATGCCGGCACGGGTAAGACTACATTGACATCTGCATTGGTTCGTACGCTTGATTCGTTACAGCGGAAAGTGATTTTGTTGGCTCCTACAGGAAGGGCAGCCAAAGTCTTTTCCGGATATGCGGAACATCCGGCTTATACGATTCATAAGAAGATATATCGCCAGAAAGTCTTTTCGAATGAGACGGATAATTTTGTAGCTAATCAGAATTTGCACCGGAATACGCTGTTCATTGTGGATGAGGCTTCCATGATTGCGAATGAAGGACTTTCAGGCGGTCATTTTGGTAGCGGACGTTTATTGGATGATCTCGTGCAATATGTATATAATGGATTGGGTTGCCGGTTGATGTTGATTGGAGATACAGCACAGCTTCCGCCGATAGGGGAGGAAGAGAGCCCGGCGCTGTCTGTAGCGGCATTGCAGGGCTATGGATTGGAGGTGACAGAGTGTGTGCTTACAAAAGTGGTACGACAAACCGAAGGTTCCGGCATCTTGTCGAATGCTACTGCCTTGCGTGAAAGGATTGTAAACGAGGATTTCTTTGAATATCCTAAAATCTGTTGTAAGAACTATCCTGATATACGTATCCTTCCTGGGAGTGAACTGATTGAAGCCATAGACGAATGTTATGGTCATGTGGGGTTGGATGAAACGATTGTTATCTGTCGTTCCAATAAACGTGCTTCTCTATATAATAAAGGTATAAGAAATACGGTACTGTACAGGGAAGATGAACTGAACACGGGAGATATGCTGATGGTGCCCAAGAATAATTATTTCTGGGGAACAGACTGTAAGGAACTTGATTTTATTGCAAATGGAGATGTGGCGGTGGTACGTAGGATACGGCGTGTTCGGGAAATGTATGGTTTTCGCTTCGCAGATGTAGTGCTTGCTTTTCCTGATTATGACGGGATTGAACTGGAAGTAAAGATTTTATTGGATACCCTTCATTCGGAACTTCCTTCATTGTCGAAAGAAGAAAATGACCGTTTGTTCTATGCTGTGTTAGAAGATTATGCTGACTTACCGACCAAGCGGGAACGAATGAAAAAAATGAAAGAAGACCCTTATTACAATGCGTTGCAGGTAAAATATGCGTATGCTGTTACATGTCATAAAGCGCAAGGTGGTCAGTGGAAAAGAGTTTTTCTTGATCAAGGCTACATGACGGAAGATATGCTTTCGCCCGATTATTTCCGCTGGTTGTATACCGCATTTACCCGTGCTACAGAATTATTGTATTTGGTAAACTGGGACATTCAGTAAATGTCTCTAAAAATAAGATGGCATATGAAGTGATACTGGCC
>ENA-OPCI01001086-OPCI01001086.1-human-gut-metagenome-genome-assembly--contig:-NODE-1086-length-16437-cov-7.095837_pt1 | contig 16437 bp, 17 predicted proteins | sample MGYA00241564_ERZ501479 | MGnify/ENA primary metagenome ERZ501479 (study PRJEB25962, sample SAMEA2042630) | human gut metagenome | biome: human gut; feature: human-associated habitat; material: faeces...
GCAGGAGGCGCTGGACCCGGTGCGCTACCTGACCAACCATTCCACCGGCAAGATGGGCTACGCCCTTGCCCGCGCCGCCGCCATGCGGGGCGCCGAAGTGACCCTGATCCACGGGCAGACCGCGCTGCCGCCGGTCAAGTTCACCACCGATGTGCCGGTGACCACCGCCCGGCAGATGTACGAGGCGGTGACTGACCGCTTTGACACCACCGATGTGCTCATCATGGCCGCCGCCGTGGCGGACTACCGCCCCGCCACTGTGGCAGATGACAAGATCAAAAAGAAGGAGGGTGACCTCTCTATCCCCGTGGAGCGCACCGAGGACATCCTTGGCACCATCGGCCCCCGCAAGACCCACCAGTTCCTGTGCGGCTTTTCCATGGAGACCCGGGACCTTGTGGAAAACTCCTCCGCGAAGCTTGCCAAGAAAAATCTGGACATGGTGGTGGCCAACAACCTCAAGGTGGCCGGTGCAGGCTTTGGGGTGGACACCAACGTGGTCACCTTCATTACCCCGGACGGCACACGGGAGCTGCCTCTGATGAGCAAGGCGGATGTAGCCGATGCCATTCTGGACGAGATCTTGCGGCGGCGGGCAAAGTAATACTGCCGGGATTTTGTTGTACACATATCACAAAATTCACAAAAAAATTATGGTTCTTTCCGAAAATTCGGCCTTACCTGTTTATTTTATGCTGCAAAAATTATATAATAAGAGTGTGTCCCCATATTTGGAAGGAATCGGTCTGCGCTGCAGCCGTTAATATTTGGAGGAGAGCCTTACTATGTTCATGTACTCGGATTATAGCCAGCATCTGCTGGACCATGTAAAGAAGATCCATTTTATCGGCTGCGGCGGCAGCGGAATGTACCCGCTGATCCAGATCCTTGCCGCCAAGGGCTACGAGCTGTCCGGCAGCGATGTGCTGGACGGCAGCATCATCCGCTACGAGCGGGAGATGGGCGTGAAGGTCAGCCTTGGCCACAATGCGGATAACGTTGTCGGCGCAGACATGGTGGTGTACTCTGCCGCCATCTCCAAGGATAACGTGGAACTGAACGCAGCCGCCTCCTATGGCATCCCCACCGTGGAGCGCAGCGTGCTGCTGGGCTATGTGAGCCGCCTGTATAAGCAGAGCATCTGCGTGTCCGGTACCCACGGCAAGACCACCACCACCTCCATGATCACCACTGCGCTGGAACTGGCAGGCCGCGACCCCTCTGCCGTCATCGGCGGCAAACTGCCCCTCATCAACGGCTACGGCAAGGCTGGCAAGGGCGATGATATCGTTATTGAGGCCTGCGAGTTTGCCGAGACCTTCCTGAAGCTGACCCCCTACCTGTCCGTGGTGCTGAACATCGACAACGACCATCTGGACTACTACGGCAGCATGGGCGAGCTGAAGTTCGCCTTCAAGCGCTTTGCCCTGATGACCCAGTTTATGATCTTTGCCAACGCCGACGACAAGAACACCATGGACGTGATGTACACGTTGGACCGCCGGGTGCGCACCTTTGCCATCGACAACCACGCCGACTATCGCGCTATCAACATCAACGAGTATAAGCCCGGCTTCTTCGAGTTCGACCTGAAGGAGTGGAATACGACCGACACCACCCGCATCCGTCTGTCCGTGCCCGGTCGCCACAATATTTATAATGCACTGGCCATGTGCGCCGTGTGCCGCTTTGTGGGCCTGAGCGCAGAGCAGTGCGCCGAAGCTGCCCTGAACTTCAAGGGCGCAGGCCGCCGCTTTGAGGTGTACGGCGAGTGCAACGGTGCGCTGGTCATCGATGACTACGCCCACCACCCCACCGAGCTGCGCGCCACCTTGAACACCGCCAAGGAGATGGGCTACAAGCGCCTGATCGCCGTCCACCAGCCGTTTACATACAGCCGCACCAAGATGCTGTTCAACGACTTTGTGGATGTGCTCAAGATCCCCGATATCGCGGTCATCACCCCCATTATGGGCAGCCGCGAGCCCAACGACCCCACCATCACCAGTGCGAAGCTGGCGGCACAGATCCCCGGTTCCGTGCTGGTCAACAGCCTGGAAGAGGCTGCCGACTGGGTGAAGCAGAACGCCCGCGAGGGAGATCTGGTCATCACGCTGGGCTGCGGTGATATCTATAAGGCCAGCAAGATGATGGTGGCCGGCAACCAGTAAACGGACATAAAAAATACGCCTTGCAGACGCAAGGCGTATTTTTTATGTCTCAGTGGCCGCGGCGCTTTAAAATTTCGTCCAGGATGGCGTCTGCCACGTCGGCTTTGCTCATCAGGGGCAGCTCCCGGGTGCCGTCCGGGGTGATGAACGTGACCACGTTGGTGTCCACGCCAAACCCGGCACCGGAGACCTTGAGGTTGTTCGCCACCACCATGTCCAGATTCTTCTTTTTCAGCTTGGCGGCGGAATTCTCTACCATGTCGCGGGTCTCCATGGAGAAGCCGCAGAGGAACTGCTTGGTCTTCCGGGGGCCGATAGTGCCCAGAATGTCGGCGGTGCGCTCCACGGGGATGGAGAGGTCGCCGTCCTTTTTCTTGATCTTATCGTCGGCCACGGTGGCGGGGCGGTAATCGGCCACGGCAGCGGCCATCACAAGGATGTCCATGTCCGCAAAGCGGCTGGTGACAGCTTCATACATGTCCTGCGCCGTGGTGATGGGCACGTCCTCGGTAAACTTGACCGGGGGCAGGGCCGTGGGGCCGTGGATGAGGGTGACGTCCGCACCCCGCATGGCGGCGGCGCGGGCCACGGCATAGCCCATCTTGCCGGTGGAATGGTTGGTCAGGTAGCGCACGGGGTCCAGCGGCTCCTGGGTGGGGCCGGCGGTCACGGCAATGTGCAGGCCTGCCAGATCTTTGGGCTTGGCGATGGCGTGCAGGATGTGCTCAATGAGCACATCCTCCTTGGGCAGGCGGCCGCTGCCCACATCCTTGCAGGCCAGCAGGCCGCTCTCGGAGGGGATGACCGCAAAGCCGTAGTGCTCCAGCGTCTTGAGGTTGTCCTGGGTGATGGGATTTTCCAGCATCCCGGTGTTCATGGCCGGGGAGACCAGCTTGGGGCACTTGGCGGCCAGCACCACGGTGGTGAGCATGTCGTCGGCAATGCCGTGGGCCATCTTGGCAATGACGTTGGCCGTGGCCGGGGCCACCAGGATGACGTCGGCTTTCTTGGCCAGCGAGATGTGGGTGACTTCAAACTTGAAATCGCGGTCAAAGGTGTCCACCATGCACTTGTGGCCCGTCAGGGTCTCAAAGGTGAGGGGCGTGATGAACTGGGTGGCGTTCCGGGTCATGATGACTTCCACGTCGGCCCCCAGCTTTTTGAGTGCGCTGGCCACGTTTGCCATTTTATAGGCGGCAATGCCGCCGCTGACGCCCAAAAGGACGCATTTTCCGTGCAGATCCATCCAAAAAACCTCCTGTGTTTTGGGATTCCTCTCCTTAGTATAATGCAAAAGTTCCGCCAGCACAACAAAATCTTTGCATGGGCTTGTATCTTGCGGGAAAATGCGGTAAAATAACTTGAATTAAAAACCCTTGCTGAATGAGGTTTCAATATGATTCTTGCCATTGATATAGGCAACACCACCGTCGCCCTGGGGGGCATCAAGGACGGACGTGTATGCTTTGTGGCCCACATGGACACGGTACGCACCCGCACGGCGGCGGAGTACCGTGCCGAAATGGAGAAAGTGTTTTCCCACCGCCGCCACCCGGAGCGGCCCGTCCGGTTTGAGGGGGCCGTGCTGACCAGTGTCGTGCCCCAGATCACGGGGGCGCTGGCCGAGTGCGCCCGCCACTACACGGGCAAAAAGCCCGTCATCGTCTCGCCGGAGATCCGCACCGGGCTGACCATGGGGGTGCCCGACCCCCACGCCGTGGGCAAGGACCGCATTGTGGACGCGGCCTACGCGGCGGCCAATTTCCCGCTGCCGGTGATCACGGTCGATCTGGGCACCGCCACCACCTTTAATGTGGTGGACGAGAACCGGGTGTTCCGGGGCGGCGTTATCTGCCCGGGGCTCTCCACGGGCCTGCGGGCACTGGGGGAGCGCTGCGCCCAGCTGCCGCAGGTGCATCTCTCCTCGCCCAAAAACGCCATCGGCACCAACACCGAGAGCTGTATGCTCTCCGGCTCGGTGCTGGGCACGGCGGTGCTGCTGGACGGCATCGCCGCCCGTATTGAGGAGGAGCTGGGCCGCCCGGCCACGCTGGTGGTCACCGGCGGGCTGGCAAAGTATGTCACCCCCCTCTGCCGCCACCCGCTGACCTATGACCCCGAGCTGCTGCTCAAGGGGCTGGCGCTGCTCTACCAGCTCAACGCGCCCCAGCAGCACCATCACCACGCCGGAGGCCACAAGCCTCACGGGCAGAACTTCCGCCGCCATCGGCCATTCCGCCGGGAGCGGCACGAGACGGAGGCCAAGGCGGGCTGACACGAGCAAACAGGATAGGAACTAGGAAGAATGGAACAGAAGATGAAGCTTGGCATCCTGGGCACCGGGATGATCGTCAAGGAGTTTTTGCCCTGGCTGGCCGGGGCGGACTCGCCGTTTCAGGTGCAGGCGCTGTGCAGCACCCAGCGGAGCGTGCCGCTGGCGGCGGAGCTCTGCGCCCGGTACCATGTGCCCCAGTGCACCACCAACTACCTGGAGCTGCTGCAGTGGGTGGATGTGGTCTATCTGGCCGTCCCCAATTTGCAGCACACCCGCTATGCCAAAGTGGCGCTGGAAGCGGGCAAGCATGTCATTGTGGAAAAGCCCATGGCCCCCACGGCGGCCCAGACCGAAGAGCTGGCCGCCCTCTCCCGCCACAAACGGGTCTTCCTCTTTGAGGCGCTGACCACCCAGTATCTGGAAAACTATCATAAGATCCGGGAGTTGCTGCCCCGCATTGGCACGGTGAAGCTGGTGCAGTGCAATTTCAGCCAGTATTCCAGCCGGTACGATGCGTTCTGCGCGGGGCAGGTGGCCCCGTCGTTTGATCCCAACTGCGCCGGCGGTGCCCTCATGGACCTGAATGTCTACAACATCAGCTACATCGTGGGCCTGTTCGGGGAGCCCAACCGGGTGAACTACGCGGCCAACATCGACCACGGCATTGACACCAGCGGCATCCTGACCATGGATTACAGCGGCTTCAAGGCCGTGAGCATGGCGGCAAAAGACTGCGGGGCCCCGGCCCGGTATGTCATTCAGGGCACCAAGGGCTATCTGCTGCAGAAATCCACGGCCAACTACTGCGGCGGCCTGACGCTGCACCTCAACGACGGCAAAGAGGAGCACTACAACCTCAACGGCGGCCGCCCCCGGCTGGCCGCGGAGTTTGAGGCCTTTGCCCGCGCCATTGAGGGCGGCGACCAGGAGCTGTGCAGCCGGATGCTGGATACCTCCATTGCCGTCAGCCGGGTGCTGACCGCCGCCCGCCGCTCGGCAGGCATCCGCTTCCCGTGTGATCAATAAGTTATCTCCCTTTGGAACGTTCCCTGACAAAGCATTCCAAAGTAAAATAGAAAAACGGCCCCGCACCTTTTGCGGGCAGGTTTGCGCCGTATCCGACATCTAGGGCGGAACGGCAGCAGGAGGAAATATTTTTATGAAAAAGAATAACGATCTTCGTACTCTCACCCGGCTGGCACTGCTGGTCGCCATTGAGCTGGTCATGAAAGCCGTCGGCCTGGGCAGCGTGCCCATGGGCCCGCTTTACATGAGCTTCCTGACGCTCCCCATCGCCGTGGGTGCCATCACCATGGGCCCGGCGGCTGGTGCCATCCTGGGCGGCGTGTTCGGCGCGGTGAGCTTCTATGACGCTGTCACCGGCGCTTCGGCCATGACGGGCGCCCTGTTCCAGGTGAGCCCCGTCAACACGTTCATCCTCTGCGTGGGGATGCGTGTGCTGATGGGCCTGTGCGTGGGCCTCGTCTTCAACGGCCTCAAGCGGTTCGACAAGCCCGGCACCTGGAGCTACATCGTTTCCGCCATGTGTGCTCCCGGCCTCAACACCCTGTTCTTCATGGGCTACATCGTGCTGGCATTCTACGGCTGCGATTACATCCAGAACATCGTGGCGGCCAAGGGCGCGGCCAACCCGTTCATGTTCGTGGTGCTGCTGGTCGGCGTGCAGGGTGTGATGGAGTTCCTCGTCTCCGGCATTCTGGGCGGCATCGTGGCCCGCGCGGTGGCAAAGTTCCTGAAGTAATCTCCCGGCGTGCGCACAGTCAGGGACGCCCCGAGAGATCAGATAAAAAACCCAATAAAATCGCAGGCTCCTCCGGCGTTTTGCTGGGGGAGCTTTTTGCGTTTGACCGTGTGGAAAATGCCTTGGAGGCCCCGGGGCAAAACTGGTCATATCGCTGTTTTCTCACCGTACCGATTGGTAAAAATGATGAAAACGCAGTGAAATCTTGACAATTGCCACAAAAAGGGGTATGCTGAATTTAACATAGCAAACTGTCCGCACAAGGCGGGCCGTTGCTGGGGAACTATCTGATTACGGAGGATACAACAATGAAAGCATTTAAGAAACTGATGGCTGCTGCCCTGGTTTGCGTTATGGCTCTGACCATGCTGACTGGCTGCGGCGTCGCTGACAAGAAGAGCGCCAAGAACATGGTTGAGGCACTGAATGATGCTGCTAAGGCAGATAAGGCTGTCTCTTACACCTATGAGCGCACTGATGCGATGGATAAGATTGCACAGGCTGCAATGAAGAATGCACAGAACGGCAAGGACATCAAGAAAGCAACCGTCAATGGTTCTTATGAGATTTACACTGTGAAGCTGTCCGATACTTGGAACTCTGTCTCTGACCTGAAGAATGAGGCTAAGAAAGCTCATGCTGCATTTGCTGCTGCAAATCCTGTTGTTAAGAGCAGCAAGGTTTCTGTTGGCATTGAGGTTGACAAGGTCGAGAAAGACAACTACATGATTCTCGTTGTTGAGAAAGCTAAGTAATTAACCCTCATAAAACAAAACATTGGCCCCGGAGCAGGACGTTGCGGCCCCGCTCCGGGGCTTTTTGTTTGCGTCCGTCACCCTCCTCCCCACCTGTGCATAGAATGGCGCAGGCTTTGGGGAGGAGGGCTTTTGGATGGAACGACAAAAACGCTTTGCGGTGATCGGCAGCGATGCCCGGCAGCTGGCGGCAGGCCGGGCGCTGGCCCGGGCGGGGTATGCGGTGGAGGGGCCGGAAGAGATCGCGCTGGCAGACTATATCCTGCTGCCGTTGCCGCTGGACGCGGCCCGCACCCCGCTGGCGGAGCTGCTGCGGGCGGCACGCCCCGGGGCGCTGGCGCTGGGCGGGATGCTCTCGGAAGAAGCAAAGGCCATTGCGGCGGAAGCCGGGGTGGAGCTGGTGGATTACTTTGCCCGGGAGGAGCTGGCCATCCGCAACGCCATCCCCACGGCGGAGGGGTGCATCGGCGTTTTGCTGGCCCAGCGCAAACGCACCCTGTGGGGCAGCGCGGTCCTGCTGCTGGGATTTGGCCCGGTGGGGCAGGCGGTTGGCACCCGGCTGGCGGCATTGGGGGCGCATGTGACAGTGGCAGCCCGCCGCCCGGCCCAGCGGGCACAGGCGGAAAGCCTGGGGATGCAGGGGGCAGAGCTGGCCCGGCTGGACCGGCTGGCCCCGGCCTTTGACACGGTGGTGAATACCATCCCGGCGCAGGTGCTCACGGCTCCGGTGCTGGCCCGGCTGCGGCCCGGGAGCCTGATCGTGGATCTGGCTTCCCGCCCCGGTGGGACGGATTTTGATGCCGCCGCCCGCTGCGGCCACAAGGCCATCCATGCATTGAGCCTGCCCGCTGCCTGCGCGCCGGAAACAGCCGGGGAGATCGTGGCCCGGACGGTGCGCGAGATGCTGCGCGAAAGGGAGGGAGCACGATGAACGAGAAACGACGCTGTGCCTTTGCGGTCTGCGGCAGCTTCTGCACGCTGGAGACCGCGCTGGAACAGGCACAGAAACTGACGGCCCGGGGATGGGAGCTGCTGCCCGTCATGAGCAATACCGCCGCCCGGTGTGATACCCGGTTTGGCCGGGCCGGGAGCTGGCGGCAGCGGCTGGAAGCCCTGACCGGGCACCCGGTGCTGGACAGTTTGCAGGCCGTGGAGCCTCTGGGGCCCAAAAACATGGCCGAGGCGCTGGTGATCGCCCCCTGCACGGGCAGCACGCTGGCCCGGCTGGCGGCGGGCCTCTCGGACACACCGGTGACGCTGGCGGCCAAGAGCCTGCTGCGGGTGGGGCGGCCGGTAGTGATCGCCGTCTCCACCAACGACGGGCTGGGGGCCTCGGGAGAAAACATTGCCCGGCTGTACCAGCGCAAGCACTATTACTTTGTGCCCTACGGCCAGGATGACCCGCAGGCAAAGCCGCAGAGCCTGAAAGCCCGGTTCGCCCTGCTGCCCGCCGCACTGGACGCGGCGCTGGAGGGGCGGCAGCTGCAGCCCGTTCTTTGCCCCGCCGCCGGGCACGGAATGTCTTTTCAGCAAGGGAAAAGTGTGGTATACTAAACAAAATAATTTTGAATTATGGAGTATACCAGATGAAAAAACAGATCGCCGTGCTTTGCACGGTGCTGCTCTGGGTCTGCGCGGTGTTTGCACCCATGGCGCGGGCCGCGGGCCCGGCGCTGTCGGCCACGGAGGCGTACTGCATCATCGACGCGGACACCGGCCTTGTGCTGGCCCAGCAGAATATGGACGAAGAGCTGCACCCGGCGTCCATCACCAAGGTGATGACGCTGGGCCTTGCCTGTGAGAAAGCCCAGGGCCAGTGGGACGGTGTGAGCCTGGAAGTGACCCACGAGGATGTCTATTCCCTCGCGGGGACGGATTCCAGCCACATTGCCCTGCAGGAGGGGGAGCATGTGCCCCTGACGGATGCCCTCTATGCCACCATGATGGCCAGCGCCAACGATGGCGCCAACCTGCTGTCCGAATATTTCGGGGATGGCACCATTGCGGGCGGCGTGGCGGCCATGAACGCCCAGGTGGCGGAACTGGGCCTCAAGCACACCCACTTTGCCAACCCCCACGGCATCAGCGATACCGACCACTATACCAGCTGCTATGATATGGCGCAGATCCTGCGCTGGGCCCTGACCCAGCCGGGGTTTGAGACGCTGTTTACCCGCAACGAGATGTATCCCATGAAGCCCACGGACATCCAGCCCAAAGAGCGGTATTTCCACCAGCAGGACAAAATGCGGGTGGGTTCCAGCCGGTATTACATCCCGGCCATTCAAGGCTCCAAGATCGGCTACACCAACATTGCCCGCTACAGCTATGTCTGCCTGGCGGAGCAGAACGGTGTCCGGCTCATCTGCGTCACCATGCAGAGCAACATCAAGACCGACAAGTACAACGATGTCCGCACCCTGCTGGATTACGCCTTTGCCCACTACACAAACTATACCGACATCCCGGCCCAGGGCCTGACCCGGGAGCTGACGGTGGCGGGAGGCGGTGCCCCGCTGGGCATGGTCACGGTGACCGATCCCGGCACCCGGCTGCTGTTGGCTGACGGCCTGACGGCAGGGGATGTGTCCGTGACGCTGGAGCTGCCGGAACAGTATGTCTTGGGCACCAGCCCGGCGGTGTACGCCGTGTATACCGTCAACGGGCAGGACAAGCAGGAGTCCGCCAGCGTCCGGGTGCCGGCCACGATTACGGGACTGGAGGAGCTATTAGAGCGGAACACCGGTGTCCAGCTGGGCAGCGGCACCCGCAGCCCCGGCAAGACCGCGGGCCTGCTCATCGGCATCTCGCTGGGGTGCACGGTGCTGGCGGCGGGAGTTGCATTTGTTGTGGTAAGGCTCCGCTCGAAAGCGAAGAAAAAATCGAGGCACTGACCCTCTTTGCCAAGGGCTCCCCTACAAGGGGAGCTGTCGCGTAAGCGACTGAGAGGTTGTATGACATCCGGGACAAGGCGGTGCTCTGTCCAACCTCTCCGTCATTGCTTCGCAATGCCACCTCTCCTAGTAGGAGAGGCTTTGGCAATCCACGCAACGTCTTTTCTAACACTGCGCAAAAGCCATTCCGGCTTTTCCAAATAAAAAACAAAATGTCAAAAACAATAACGAAAAAACAGAGAGGAAAATGAAAAATGGGTAAATTTACGTTTACGGAAACTGAGATCCCCGGTGTTGTGGTCATTGAGCCCCAGGTGTTTGGCGATGACCGCGGTTATTTTATGGAGACCTACCAGAAAGACCAGTTTGCTGCTGCCGGGATTGATAAGGAGTTTGTGCAGGACAACCAGAGCCGCTCCACCCGCGGCGTGCTGCGCGGCCTGCATTTCCAGAAGAACCACACCCAGGGCAAGCTGGTCCGCGTGACCAAGGGCGAAGTGTACGACGTGGCCGTGGACTGCCGCCCCCACAGCGCGACCTTTGGCAAGTGGGTGGGCGTGACCCTGAGCGAGGAGAACAAGAAGATGTTCTATATCCCGGAGGGCTTTGCCCACGGCTTCCTCGTGCTGAGCGACGTGGCGGAGTTCTGCTATAAGTGCACCGATGTCTACGACCCCACCAGCGAGGGCGGCATCCCCTACGACGACCCCACCGTCAACGTGCAGTGGCCGGACTGCGGCTGCGAGCACAAGACCAGCGCAAAGGACAAGCTGCATGAGTCCTTTGCCTCCCAGAAGTTTGAATTCTTTGAAAAGTGGTGATCGCCCGTGGCAAAAATCAAGGGAATGTTCAACGGCTTCTGGCGCTACCGCTATCTGCTGTGGAATCTGGTCAGCCGTGATTTTAAGCTCAAGTACCGCCGCAGCGTGCTGGGCGTGGTGTGGAGCGTGCTCAACCCGCTGCTCATGTGCCTGGTGTACTGGGCCGTGTTCAGCAGCCTGATGGATATGCGCGGCAGCGGCATCGACAACTTCCCCGTTTTCCTGATGTGCGGCCAGCTGCTCTTCAACTTCTTCAACGAGGCCACCTCCTCCAGCATGTCCAGCGTGCTGTCGGCGGCCCCGCTGCTCAAAAAGGTGTATATCCCCAAGTATATCTTCCCGCTGGAAAAATGCTGCTTTGCCATGGTCAACTGCGTGTTCAGCTTTGTGGCGCTGGCACTGGTCATGGTGTTTACGGGCAGCCCCCTCCACTGGACCATTCTGGAGGTGCTCTACCCGCTGGTGACGCTCTTCTTCTTCAGCCTGGGCGTGGGCCTGTTCCTGGCGGCGGCCACCGTCTTCTTCCGGGATATCATGCACATCTGGAGCGTGTTCATCACGGCGCTGCTCTACTTCTCCGCCATCTTCTATGACCCCACCCAGATGACGTTCTCCATCGGCGGGTTCAACATGCAGCAGATCATCAAGCTCAACCCCATGTACTGGTATATCACGGGCTTCCGCCGCACTCTGATGTGGGGCATCCCGCTGGATTTCAACATGCTGGCGGTGTGCGGCGTGTGCGCGCTGCTTTCCATGCTGGTGGGCGTGCAGATGTTCCGCAAAACGCAGGACCGCTTTGTGCTGCACATTTAAGGAGGGGAGAAAATGGAACCAATTATTAAAGTGGACAATGTTTCCATGTGCTTCAACCTCTCCACCGAAAAGCACGAGAGCCTGAAAGAGTATCTTCTGGCCATGGTGCAGGGGCGGCTGCAGTACGATGAATTTTATGCCCTGAAAGACGTCAGCCTGGACATCATGCCCGGCGATTTTTACGGCCTGGTGGGCCTGAACGGCTCGGGCAAATCCACCCTGCTCAAGACCATTGCCGGCGTGTACAAGCCCAGCAAGGGCAAAGTGACGGTCAACGGCACCATTGCCCCCCTCATTGAGCTGGGCGCGGGCTTTGATATGGACCTGACCGCCCGGGAGAACATCTACCTCAACGGTACGGTGCTGGGCTTCTCGCCCAAGTATCTGGACGAAAAGTTTGATGAGATCGTGGAGTTCAGCGAGCTGCAGAACTTTCTGGATGTGCCGCTCAAGAACTACTCCTCCGGCATGGTGGCCCGCATCGGCTTTGCCATTGCCACCATCACCAAACCCGACATCCTGATCGCGGACGAGGTGCTCTCGGTGGGCGATTTCCTCTTCCAGCAGAAATGCGAGAAGCGGATGAAAGAGCTGATGGCCGGCGGCACCACCGTCATTCTGGTGTCCCACTCCATTGAGCAGATCGAGCGGATGTGCAGCAAGGTGGCATGGCTGAGCCACGGCCACCTCAAGATGAACGGCGATACCATGACGGTCTGCAACGCGTACAAGGCCGTCCAGCGCGGCGAGGCATAAGGGATGAATTTGCGACTGAAACGCGCCAAAGAGCTGGCGGGCTATGCTGTCCAGCTGACCCGGGACGAGGGCCTTGGCACCATGATGGCGCGGGGGGCGGGCTTTGTCAAGCGCCGGTTCTTCGGCAAAAAAGCCCGCTACCTGCCCGCCAAAAAGGTACTGGAAGCTCAGCGGGCCGAGATGGCCGGAAAAACGTTCGAGGACTGCGGGCTTCCGACCATTTCCGTCCTCACCCCGCTGTATAATACCCCGGAAAATTACCTGCGGGAGTTTCTGGATTCGTTCGTGGACCAGACCGCCCCCAACGGGGAGCTCTGCCTTGCCGATGCTTCCGATGCCGCTCACAGCCGTGTCGGGGAGATCGTGCGGGAATATCAGGCGAAGAATCAACATATCGGATACAAAAAGATCGAAAACAAGGGCATTGCAGCCAATACCAACGCTGCTGCCGCCCTTGCCAGCGGGGAATATCTGGCTCTGGCTGACCACGACGACATCCTGGCGCCCCACGCCCTGTACGCCATGGGCAGGGCCATCCTGGACCTGAGGGCGCAGGGCAAACCGGACGGTTTTGTCTACAGCGACGAAGCTCTTTTCAACAAGAGCATCCAGCGGCCGCTGGTGGCCCACTTCAAGCCGGACTACGCGCCGGACTACCTGCTCTGCTGCAACTATATCTGCCATTTGGCCGTGTTCCGGCGGGCCTTATATGAGGAAGTGGGCGGCGAGCGCCCGGAGTGCGACGGCAGCCAGGACCACGATCTCTTCCTCCGCCTGATCGAAAAAGTGGGCGGCGCGGCCCATCTGCCCCAGGTGCTCTACTACTGGCGGGTCCATGCGGGCTCCACCTCCGGCGGCACCGACGCCAAGCCCTATGTGGCCAAGGCGGCCAAAAAGGCGCTGGCCGACCACCTGACCCGCACGGGCCGGGCGGGCACCGTCACCGATGGATTGTTCCCCAGCACCTACCGCGTCTTGTGGAAAATTGAGGGCGACCCGAAAGTCAGCATCCTCATCCCCAACAAGGACCACACCGACGATCTGGAAAAGTGCCTGCACAGCATCTGGAGCAAGACGGAGTGGGACAACTACGAGGTCATCGTCATTGAGAACAACTCCACCGACCCGGCCACCTTTGCCTACTATGAAGAAGCACGGAAGCGGTACGAGGGCCTGAAAGTGGTCACCTACCCGGAAAAGGGCTTCAACTTCTCGGGCATCAACAACTTTGGCCGGAAAGCGGCCAGCGGGGACTACCTGCTGCTGCTGAACAACGACGTGGAAGTGCGCAACGGCGACTGGCTCACCGAGCTGCTGCGCCAATGTGCCCACCCCGGCGGGGCGGCCATCTGCGGTGCCATGCTCTACTACCCGGACGAGACGCTCCAGCACGCGGGCGTGGTCACGGGGCTGGGCGGCTACGCGGGCCACAGCCACAAGTACAAGCAGGCGGGCGGCAGCGGCTATCTGTTCCGCGCCGCCACGGTGCAGGACTTCTCCGCCGTGACCGGTGCCTGCCTGCTGGTAAAAGCCAGTGTCTGGGACGAAGTCGGCGGGCTGGACGAAAAGTTCGCCGTGGCGTTCAACGATGTGGACTTCTGCCTGCGGGTGCGGGATGCGGGTTACCGCGTTGCCTGGACGCCCTACGCCCGGCTGACCCATTACGAGAGCAAGAGCCGCGGCGGCGACGAGAAAGACCCGGCCAAGGCGGCCCGCTTTGCCTCGGAGCAGCAGCGGCTGTATGCCATCCACGGCAAAGAGAAGATTCTGGACGACCCCTACTACAACCCCAGCCTCACCCGTGACCGGGAAGATTTCTCGGAGAGCGATGACCTGCGGAAGCTGAAAGAGGGGAGCCTGACCGTACGGTGGAGGGAGTGAGATCATGAACATCAAGGGGCATTTTGAGACCATTACCCGGCATAAGCTGCTGGTGATGAAATACTGCTTCGCCTGCGGGCTCTATGAGCAGGGCCTTGCCCACGACCTGAGCAAGTACAGCCCCACCGAGTTCATCCCGGGGTGCATCTACTATCAGGGCGACCACAGCCCCAACGAGGCGGAGCGGGAGGCCAGGGGCTACACCTCGGCCTGGCTCCACCACAAGGGCCGCAACAAGCATCATCTGGAATACTGGATCGACTACAGCACCACCAAGACCGGCCTGACCGGGATGAAGATCCCTCTCCGGTACGTCTGCGAGATGGTCTGCGACCGGGTGGCCGCCAGCCAGATCTATCTGGGCGACAAGTACACCGATGCCGCCGCCTGGAACTACTACGAGCACAGCAAGGACCACTACCTGCTTCACCCGGAGACCCGGGCCCTGCTGGAAAAGCTGCTCAAGATGGTGCGGGACATCGGACAGGAGCGGACCTTTGCGTACATGAAGTACCTGCTGGGGTGCGAAAAGGACTACTGAACGCCAGATTCCACAAGCTCAAAAAGTTTCACCAAAATTTGTGCACACTCCCCATTGACAGGGACGGGGTGCACCGGTATCCTTAAAGTGGCTTGGAAGCTCTCGGAGCTTTGTGAAAAAGAAAAACAACGGAACCGAATCAGGCTTTTTTAACTTTGTTTTAAGGAGGACAGAAATGATGAAACTGTTCAAAAAACTGCTGGCCGTCGCCATGGTGGCCGTGCTGGCACTGACGGTGCTGACCGGCTGCGATACGGGGACAACTGACCCGGATGCTGTTTACCCCGATGATGAGACAGAAAGTGTTGTTTATGCACTGAACAATGGTGCGGCAGCGGCAAATCAGCCCCAGTTGACCTACAGTGTGAAGTACAGCAAGATTACAAAGGAACTGCTGGATAATTACCTAGATAACTACGGCAATATCTCGAAGTACAATGAAGAATATAAACGGATCACCGATGCGCTGGATAAGAACGTAAAAATCATCGTTGACGTGATTCCTAGTACAAACCCGGCGAAAAAGAGCGGCTTTAAATACACGGAGCTGTATAAAGTGACCAACTATCACCTTGCGGAAAAAGTTGGCGTGGCATTCAAGGATTCTTCCTCTGGCACCCGCTATTTGCTCATCTGCACGTTTGATGTGGAAGAGTAAGATCTAAAATCGCAAATCAAAAAGCCCCGGGGCGGCAGATGCCGCTCCGGGGCTTTTGCTGTGTGTGTTGTGGGTTACTGCTCGTTGGTGTAGATCTGGATATAGCGCGGGGCGCTCTTGTCCTGTACGAACAGCAGAGCACCCGTCAGAGCGACGGCTAAGAACGTGAAAATGGCGAGCAGCGCTTTGAGAAATTTCATCGTTTCAGATCCTCCTTGGTGGATGAGTGGCGGAGCGGGGGACGTTCCGCGGGATGGTTTCCTTTAGTATAGCATATTCCGCACCGAAAGGCAAACTTGGCGATTCTTGTGGGTTTGTACCGAAAAAATCGGAGGATGGTTTTGAACGGGTCGCCGTCGGACAACATGCCCAAGTACACCTCCAGCGGACGCCCTGACGCATGCCAGTGTTCGACGAACCCGTCGAACATTTCGGCCGCTTTCGTGCCCTCCGCGCGTCGGAGCAGGTATTCCTCGCGTCCGTCGCAGATCGCAAGCAGAAGAAGCGGCGCGAATGCCTCGGGATGCGCATCCTCGGCGGCGGCGAAGAACTTCTTCGTGCTTGTAGTGTTTAAACCGGTCAAACCTTGGCAGCGTTTAAGTAGGAAATAGCGGAATGAACAGGCCATACTTCTCCTTTCTCTCTGAGAGCCGAAATTATTAATAGAATCAAATAATACTTTTCATGACCGAATTAATCAAGAAAAAGTTCGCGATCGCCACAAATGCCCCAAAATTCGTAGCCCGATCGGGGAAAATGTCAGAAACTCTGAAGAACTGCGGCAAAAAGCTAGGTCGGGCTGCGGATTCGAACGTGCGATCCGCAGCCCGAGGTGGATTTTTGGAACAGAACCCGTAGCCAGGGAAGGGAAAATGTCAGGGAACTCAAAGGAGCGCGGCAAAATGTAGGGCCGGGCTACGGGTTGGGATGAAATCAGCTTCCCCTGTGCGGAATGAGCAGAAGCGAATGGCGGTTCACTTCCGCTATGTTAAATTAGCGGAAGTGAATCTCGGTTCACTTCCGCAATGGTTAAAGCAACAGAAGCGAAATCGTGAGCAAGGGGCATCGGCGTGAGTCCCTAGGAGATCCTGCGGCCGTTGCGGCAGG
>ENA-OPCI01001096-OPCI01001096.1-human-gut-metagenome-genome-assembly--contig:-NODE-1096-length-16304-cov-7.391224_pt1 | contig 16304 bp, 14 predicted proteins | sample MGYA00241564_ERZ501479 | MGnify/ENA primary metagenome ERZ501479 (study PRJEB25962, sample SAMEA2042630) | human gut metagenome | biome: human gut; feature: human-associated habitat; material: faeces...
GACGATACCCACCGGAGGGTTATCCCCGGGATTCATCAACTCACGGGTGTAGTAATTGACATACATCTGCATCTGCCCCAAATCCTGATGGGTCAGCTCCCCGGATTTAAGGTCTATTAAAACGAAACAGCGGGCCAGGTAATTGTAAAAGACCAGGTCGATGTAGAAATGCTTGTCATCGAAGGAGATACGCTTCTGTCGCGCGACGAAGGCGAAGCCTTTCCCGAGTTCGAGCATCAAGCGCTGCAAGCGGCTGATGAGCAGTTGCTCCAGATCGGTTTCCAGAAAATGCTCTCCCTGCGGGATACCGAGAAACTCCAGGATATACGGGTCGCGGATGATCTCTTTGGGTTCGACACGTCCGGGTTCGGTACGGGAAATCTCCTCTTTCACAGCTTTCTTGTCTCGGCTGGCCAGCAGGCGGTCATAGAAAAGCGTGTTGATTTGGCGGTCGAGCTGCCGGACACTCCAGTTTTCCTTGACGCACTCGTGCAGGTAAAAATCACGGGCGGCATCGCCCGACACCTTGAGAAGCGTGCGGCAATGCGACCAGCTCAATTTATCACACAGCGTGTGATATTTCGGGTAGCACTGGTAAAACTGCCTCATGTACCGCAGGTTGGTGGCCGTGAACCCGTTTCCGAACTCCGCCACGAGCCGCCTGGAAAGGGTGTTGATGACAGCCTTGCCATATCCGGCACGGCCGGTTCCCTGCTGCTCGTACTCCACTATATATTTCCCTACCTGCCAGTAAGCCCTCACGAGGGTCGAATTGACATGATGTATCACCTTCGCGCGCGCTTCCTGCAAGATATGGCGCACGTTATGCAGTAGCTCTTCCTCCCCTTTGTCGGCAGGATATATTTTATCTGTTTCTTTCATTGTTCATTATTATATAGGCTTCCAAGTGCAAACATACTGATTTTACGGCAAATATCGAACGGTTGTACCGCCTTGTCGTGCCTTATTCCATGTATCTCCGCGTTTTTCCATGACGCCGGACTCTCGGGACAGGGCCTAACCGGAACCGGCAGGACGATCCTTTTTCAGCTTGCGGAAATTACTGAAGTTACGCTCGATGAACCGCAGGACGTCCGATTCCCGGTAGAAGGTCTTGTGATAGATCATCTCGTAAGGCAGCTCTCCCGAGGTGCGGTAACGCTGGAGTGTGCGCTTGCTGATATTGAGCATACGGCACAGGTCGTAATTGTCCAGAAGACGCTCCCCGTCAGGCAGGATGGAAAGCGGTTGCTCCACGTCCCCCGCGCACAGCTTCTCAATACGTTCCAGCCGTTCCGAGAGCCGCTGCATCCATCCGTCGAAATATTCCTTATCCAGAAACATGGCCTACTCCTTTGGTCGGTTTTTGCGCCGCACGGAACGCTCCTTCAGCACACGGCGGATTTCCGTGAGGGAATAATACAGCTTCCGGTTGATGGCCGAATAGGTGATCACGTGATCCGAGCGGAGGCGTTGAAGGGTACGCCCGCTGATGCCCAGGTAACGGCAGACCTGCTCGCCGTCCATCCATTCGTCGTTTATATACTCCTTATTCCATGCACGCCCCTTTTCAGGGAGAGAGGCGATTGCAGCCTCTATTTTCTCTATACGCCCGACAAGCTCGTTATAGGCTCGCGAACCGATCACTATGATTTTCATACTCCTTTGTTTTTTAGTCTGTTACAAAGGTCGGGCTTATATGGACAGCTTAAAACGAGGTCGGTACGACTTTTTTTTGATAATTTGCAGTGAACTGATTCTCAACGGTTCATGCGGTGAAGAAGGCAGTGTTTTTTACCGAAATCCGCGGCCCGTACTCGGTATTTTTATTGGCAGAAATGCGATAGCATACTGTGATTCAACGCTTAACGGTGTTCTAATCCGGACGGGGCTACAACGGAACACCCGTATCGGCTCCTTATACGGGTGCAAATACGGGCGTTCGGGAAAGTTCCTTTCGAGAGTTACGGGGGAAAACCGACCTCGGTTCTTTTGTTATATACAACGTTGATTATCAGTATTTCTATAAGGAATAGAGTGCTTTACCGGTTCATGTTCTACTCGGAATTGCCGTTTTTCTTGTTTCGCTTCCACGTCTGCATACGTTTAAGCAGGGCCTCTTTCGCCTTGTCAAGCCACGGTGTCGGGTTGTTTCGGATTTTCATATCGCAGAATGTCCTCGAAAGGTTCATGTCGAGGTGTACGTTGAAAGCGTTGGAAATGTAGCTGGCAAGTTGCGTGAGTGGCACATTGCCGAAACAGCCTTTACTGTCGAGCAGGTAAATAAGTTCCGTCAGATCCGTCTTCGAGTCCTGCCATGTCGGACGCACGTCAGGCAATGGCAGAACCATGTTCCGGAGGTTCGTGCTCTCCAGTGATTCCAATTCGCCCATAAGATAAACCGACAACATATCGTTGGCCAGGATTTTCGCCACCTTGAAATCCGCGTTTGTCGAAAACTGCGGGTCGAGTTCATAGTAGAAGGTTTCCAGGTATTGCTCCGTGTCGGTCTGCCCGCGCAGGAAATAGAGGCTGTCCAGGTGTGTGGCGCCGCTGCGGAAATAGCGGATAAAGTCGAGGCGTTTCTGCGTGTACGCGTTGATGGCCCGAACATGGGCGTCCAGGTACTCCCGTTGTGCCTCGATACTTCCTACCGGACGGTTCATCTCGATATTGTAGAGCTTGCGGTAATAGATCAGACGGCAAAAAAGACGGGGTTTGATTTCTTTGAAGAACTTTATTTCCTCGTCATCGTTTTGAAAACGGTAGCCGATGATATATTGTTTCAAACGGTCGAACGCTTCTCCCAGGACACGTGACGCTTCAAGCGACTTTTTCAACACGTCGGTATCCCGCGATTCGATACGTTCGATACTCCGCAGGACTTCGCTGTTTAATTTTTCTATAAATGCAATCATAATCCGTCTTGTTACTTTCGCGTATAAAGTTAGCGAATCGAAAAACCGGCGGATTACGATTTTTATCTTTCTCTTCGTTTTTTTATCACGAGGCCGATTAATGTCAGATCCGACCTTCCTGGCGGATGGAAGTGGGATTGCTCCCCATATTCCGCTTGCAAAAGTCCGTAAAGTGGGATTGGGCGGAGAAACCGCACATGTAGGCTATTTCCTGCAACGTGTAGTGTGTCGTCCGCAACAACTCCCCGATACGTTCGATACGGCGCTGACGTAACCACGAGGAGGCCGAGCAGCCGAAAACCCGCTGGAAACGCCGGCGGAAGGTAATCGTGCTGGAATACCCGCAAACCCCGGCGAGTTCCGTGACGTTATCCGAGGCAAGATAATTCGATTTGACACGGGAGATGAACTCGTAATCGTCCCCCAGGTGCAACAGCTCCTCGAACTCCCCGACATCGGCGGGAGTGAGATGTTCATAAGAGGCGTCGAGCATTTTCAGCATGACAGCAGCGTTACATTCAACGGGCATACCCAATGTCTTACGGGCTTCACGCAGGTAATTCTTGAACCGCAGCCGCAGCGTGTCGTGATGCGGGTAGGAACACTCGGACAGAATGGTGCAAACCGTCCGCAGTTCATCGACACAACAGTAGCCGAAATACCACGTTACAAGACGCTCGACGTAATGGACGACATGAAATTCCTCCGAAAGCATCAGAAGAAGCAGGAACGGGGTGAAATCCTGGTATTCCCTCGTTATGGGACGGGGTGCTTCGTCAAGCAAGGAGGCGATGTCCCGCATCAGCAGAGAATCTCCCGAGTACGCTTTTATTTGTTCGGAACTGCGGGCATAATCCCGGTAACGCGATATGACCGCCGACAAAGCATTGAACTTCACGGCGTGAACGCCTTCTATAAAGGAAGGGCGAAGACTGTTGTAAATGGATAAGTCGGTTTGCATAAGTCATTTCTATAAAACGGAGCCGCATCCCCTTGTTGCCAAAACTCCGCAAGTCGTTACTTATGAACCGCTTGGAACACGGTACGAATCCTAATTACAAATATATCGCATCTGATAATCCGGAACAAATATCAGCAGGTAAAAATGAAAATAAACCTCGTTATTTTTGATTATTACCTGCAATAATATTATATTTGCAAACAAATAAGAGTTGTTTGACAGCATGAGAAATATAGTGTATCAAAGCACTTTACCAATTTCTTATCCGTTGCCCATTCTCATGCGAGTTTCTTTTAATCTATTTGTAGTCAATTAAATACCTTCAGACTACATCAAATATAATAAAAAAATCAATTCGACAACCGGGTATTCACACAATTATCGACCCCGAACAGATATTTTTCCATTTAACGGGCGCAAGCTGCCCGAACAGCGTCGAACAAACTCGAAACCCCGGACGAACAACGGGTACGAATACAGCGAAAGGCGCCCTGCATCGGCACCTTTCGCCTTCCCGCATCGAATCAAATGGATATTGGCACTTATCGGCAATATGCAGCATCCAACGTGCATTTGCAACAACGGCAGCCTGGCCGCCCGAGATCTTATTGATTAACTAATGATAAAAATTCGGCATCATTGCACCGATTCGGCCGCTATTTCCCGCCGCCGATTTTTTTAGCGATCAAACGGTCCACCGAATAATTTCCGGGACCCGCAATATACATCAAGACGAAAATCGCCAGATAAACCAGTGCCAGCTCTTTCACCGCAAACGTCGCCGCCGTCGGTCTGGTAGTAGCAGTAGCGCTCCCAGTAACCGGACAGCTCCTCGCCCAGGTCGAAGACGCAGTCATAGGAGTTGTGGTAGAACAGGCCGATGGGGCGGCGGTCCTTCTCGTTCACACGGATGTAGAACGGAATGTGCTTGTACATCGGGTCGCCGGTCTCGGGGTCGTGGCCGATGGCGTCCTTGGGGGACATGCGCAGGCGGCGGCCTTTCTTGTCCAGGTGGCCGGTCTTCTCGCCAAAGCCGAAGAAGTGGTCATACTCGCGGTCCACCTTGGAGAAGTGGGTCAGGCGGCCGATCTGGTCTTTCTCGAACGCGCGCTCCCGCAGATCCTGATACAGCAGCTTGCCCTCTTTGTCGTACATCTCAAAATGGAACGGCTTCTTGAACAGCTTCAGGGTAACGTGAGCGGTCTCAAAGGTCAGGCACTTCTCATCCTCGGTGCAGGGCACATCCAGCGCGGTGATGCGGGTGCGCTCGTCCTTGAGCAGGTCGTCCATGCGGTCGGGCCATGCGGTGGTCACCAGGGTGTAGGACTCCTCCTCCATGGGGGTGCCCTTGTCGAAGTGGACGCGGACACGGATGATGTCATCCGTCATGAAGATCAGCTTTACGTCCGCAGCGTCGCCGTGGATGAGGTAGCCATTCTCCGTTTTTTCAAAGGATTCAAAACTGCGAAGCAGCATAACAGGTTCCTCCGTGTTGTTTTTTATTACATGCCGATCAGGTCGAACTGCTCAAACGAAACGGTCAGGTTGTAGTCCTTGCCCGGGTTTGCATACTTGACCTCGACCGCTTTCTTGGTCTGGCTGTAGTACCAGCCCTCAGCAGCCTCGTCGAACTTGCGGCGGTTGAGGAAGTGCTCGATCTTGCGGCCGTCCAGAGTGACCCAGAACGGGCTCTTCTCCTTGGCGATCATCTCCACCTTGACGGTCTTGACGGTGTCCTCATAGCTGCCCTCAGAGGTGAAGTCCATGGTGACACGCTCACCGGCGGTGGTGGTGATGGTGGTCTTGCGGAAGACGCCGCTCTTGAAATCGTTGGTCACGCCGTCATCATCATACAGAGTGGTGGTAACGGTGCCCTTGGGAGCCACGATGAGGTGGAGGTCGGTGGTGTGGTCCCCCTCCATGGTCATCAGCTGGTTATCCGCCATGGCGATGACAGCGCCCTCACGGATGAACATGGGGATGCTTGCCATGGTGACGGGGATCTCGATGGTCTGGCCGCCCTCGTAGCAGCGCATCTTGTCGCTCCAGTCGTACCACTTGCAGCCTGCAGGCAGGTAGACCTTGCGGGTCTTGGCACCCTCTTCGATGACGTTGGCCACCAGGATGTCACGGCCGAACAGGAACTCGAAGCTCTCCTCGTAGACGTTGGGGTCATCCTGGAAGTCATAGACCAGAGCGCGCATGATGGGAGCACCCGTCTTGCTTGCGTTGTACTCCGCGCTGTACAGATACGGAGTGAAGCGATAACGCAGCAGGATCGCGTCACGAATGAGATCTGCAGAGCCGCGGAACATCCAGGGCTCGGTCACGGTGTTATCGTTGGAAGCAGAGTGGATGGAGAAGCGTGCCTGGAAGATGCCCTGCTGCACCCAGCGGACGAACAGCTCCTCGGTGGGAGCGGGGCCTGCAAAGCCGCCGATATCCGCGCCCTCATTGGGCTGGCCGGAGAGGCCCATGCCGGTGATGATGGGGATATTGTACTTCAGGGACTTCCAGCTGGTGTAGTTATCACCGCACCAGGTCTGGGCGTAGCGCTGGATGCCGGCACTGCCGCTGCGGCAGACCATATAGGGACGAGCCTTGGCATTGTGTTCCACAACCGCGTCTGCACCCACCTTGCACATCAGGGTGCTCATAATGGGCTTCAGCTGAGCGATGGTGCCGCCCTTGCCGTCAAAGTCGCAGATGTCGTCCTTATCCATCAGACTGTCATACTCGCAGTTGTCGTTCCAGACGGAATCGGTGCCCACGGCAATGATGGACTCGGTCAGGTACTTCTTCCAGGCGGTACGGCCCTCGGGTTTGGTGAAGTCCCAGAAAGCGCCGTCGCCGCCCCACCATTTGCCAACGCCGTAGTTCTCGGGGTTCTTGCTGTCTTTCACAAAGACATCGTCGGCGTTAAATTCATCAAAGCGGGGGTTGCACAGCAGGACGCCCGGCTTGACGTTGGGCACGTTCTGGGCGTGCTTTTCGTTCATGGCATGGAAGTAAGCACTGGGGTCCTTGAAGCGCTCGGTGTTCCAGGTAAAGACACAGCGCTTGTTGTTCTGGCTGGTGTAGCCGCTGGACAGGTGGAATCCATCAATGGGGAAGCCCTCTTCCTTGATGGTGTCAACGAATCCCAGCACAGCGTCGTCGCTGTCTTTCTCCAGCTCGGGGTAGTACATGCTGGAGCCCTGATAGCCCAGAGCACGCTTGGGCAGCAGAGCCGGACGGCCGGTGAGCAGGGTGTAGTTGTCCACAACGCGGGCGATGGTGTCGCCGCCGATCAGGAAGCAGTCCAGATCGCCGCCGTCGGCCTGGAAGTAGGTGTAGCGGGGCCAGTAGTTGCTCTTCTCGCGGCCCATGTTGAACACGGACTCGTAGAAGTTGTGGTAGAACACGCCGACAGCCTTTTTGGTGTCACGGTCCAGACGGATGTAGAAGGGAATGTGCTTGTAGAGGGTATCCATCTTCTCGGCATCGTAGCCCATCGCGTCGGTAGCACGCTCACGCTGGAACGTCTTGTTCTTGTCCAGCTCGCCGGTCTTCTCGCCAAAGCCGTAGAAGCAGTCGTCCTCTTTCATCCGGCTGTAAGCCACAACGCGGTTGTTGGAGTCCTTGACGAACGGGTTGCCGGGCAGGGTGCTGTACAGCTCCGAGCCGTCAGCGGACAGCAGCTTGAAATTGATGGGGTCCTTCTCGACCACCAGAGTCACCTTGCCGGTGGCAAACGTGATGGTCTTGTCGTCCTCGGTGACCTCAGCCGCAAAAGGCTCCACGCGGGTGCGCTCGCCCTTGAACAGGTCGTCCATACGGTCTTCCCAGGCGGTGGTCATCAGGATGTAGGATTCCTCGGCCAGCTCGTGGTCAAAGCTGGCGCGGACACGGACGATCTCGTCGGTCACGAAGCAGACCTTGACATCCGCGTTGTCGGTGTGCAGCAGGAAAGCGCCGTCCTTGCGCTCCATGCCGGTAAAACGGGAGCAGATTTCCATAATGCAGTTCCTCATTTGTTTTTGTGGGGTGTGGTTTCGGATACAAAAAGCCCCCATTCCCCCTCAGATGCATGATATCTTCAGAGAAACGGGGGCAAACATTCAGTTGCTCAACCCAGAGCAGTCAATCTCACATGGTCCAGCCCAGGCTGGGGACGAGGCCGCACAGATAAGGCACGACCAGAGCGATGGCCGGGATAAAGGTGACCAGGAACAGTGCCACGACCATGGCAGCGAACAGAGGCACAATGTACTTGGTAACGCCCTCGATCTTGACCTTGCCGACGCCGCAGCCAACGAACAGGCAGGAGCCGACGGGAGGAGTGACGGAGCCGATACCCAGGTTCATGATGAGCATGATGCCGAACTGGACATCGCTCATGCCGATGCTGCGGGTGATGGGCAGGAAAATCGGGGTGAAGATCAGAACGGCAGGAGTCAGGTCCAGGAACATGCCCATGACCAGCAGGAAGACGTTCATGATCAGCAGGATGACATAACGGTTGCTGGAAACGCTCATCAGGGCGTTGCTGATCGCAGCCGGGATGCCGGAGTAGCTCATGACGTAAGACATGATGGAGGAAGCGGCGATCAGGAACAGGATGGTAGCGCTGCTCTCCATGGTGTCAGCCAGCAGGTTGTAGAAGCTCTTCAGGGTCATCTCTTTGTAGAGGATGGAGAGCAGGCCGCAGTACAGGCACAGGACAACGCCGGCCTCGGTCGCGGTGAAGAAGCCTGCCAGAATACCGCCCATGACGATGATGACGGCCAGCAGAGAGGGCACTGCATCAATGATGATCTTGATGGCGGGATCGGGATCCTTGACGTCCGAGGACTTGTAGCCTTTCTTGACCGCAATGAACACAGCCAGACCAGCGACACACAGACCCATCAGGATGCCGGGCAGGTAGCCGCCCATGAACAGAGCAGCAACGGAAACGCCGCCAGCGGTGATGGAGTACAGGATCAACGGACCAGACGGGGGGATCAGGATGCCGGTAGGAGCCGAGCAGATGTTGACGGCCGCGGAGTAGTTGGGGTCGTAACCCTCATCCAGCTCCAGAGGAGCCATGATGGAGCCCATTGCGGAAGTAGCTGCAACGGAAGAACCGGAAACGGCACCGAAGAACATGTTTGCCAGAACGTTGGTGGCAGCCAGGTAACCGGGCATCTTACCAACGGCCAGACGGGCCAGACGGACAAGGCGCTTTGCAATGCCGCCCTTGTTCATGATGTTGCCGCCCAGAGAGAAGAACGGCAGAGCCAGCAGAGAGAAAGAGTCAATGCCGGAGAAGCAGCGCTGTGCCGCGGTCAGTGCGAAAATCGCGGGGTCCATGCTGAACAGGGCCGTGAAGATGGATGCGATGCCGATGCCTGCAGAGATAGGCACACCGGCCAGCAGCATCACAAAAAAGGAACCGAACAGCAGTAACGTAGCCTGTGCAACCATTATGCGTTTTCTCCTTTCTTTTCTTTACTGTCCAGGAAGAGCTGAACGTACTTCAGCACGCGGGCCAGAATGATGAAGATGCCGGAAATCGGCAGGATGGAATACAGGAGCTTAAAGGGAATGCGCATAACCGAGGAAACGTTGGTAGCGTTCGCGGCCAGCTTCCAGCCGCCATACACGAAGACATAGCCAACGAAGAAGACGATGGCAGCCTCGATGAAGACACTCAGAAAGACATTGAACGCGCCCTTTGCACGGCCCTTGACCAGGTCCAGTGCCAGGTGCTTGTCTTTGTAGAAGCAGTATGCGGAACCGATCATGGAAGCCCAGATCAGAACGTAGCGCAGGAACTCATCGGTAACCGTGGAGGGGTTGCGCAGGATCCAGCGGGTAAAGATCTGCCAGGTGCCGCCTGCCAGCAGGGCGAACATTGCCACTGCCATCAGGAAACGCATGACGTTATCCAGAATTTTATCCAGTTTTTTCACAAGATCATCTCCTTGAGCTTGGTTCCTCCCGCACGGCCACGGGCAAAGGCACTCAACGCCCTGCCCGCGGCCTTTGGGAGGCAAGAATCAGAATGGAACCGCGGCCGATCAGACCATTGCGCGGATCTCTTCCACAACCGCATAGGTGGTGGGGTTCGCGGTCTTGAGGTTCTCGTAGATGGGCTGCACAGCAGACTGGAATGCGGCGATGTCCACGTCCTTGACCAGCTCGACGCCGTTCTGGTTGACAGCCTTGTCCAGAACCTCGTCCTCGAAGTTCTTCCAAGCGGTCTTGTACTCCTCGGTAGCAGCCTTGGCGCACTCGGTCACAGCGGACTTCTGATCGTCAGAGAACTGGTTCCAGATGTTGGAGGAGATGATGACCATATCGGGGATGCGGGTGTGCTCGTCGAATCAGTAGTACTTGGTGACGTCGCCGTGGTCACGCAGAGCGGTGACGTTGTTCTCAGCGCCATCGATAACGCCCTGCTGCATACCGGTGTAGATATCGCTGTAACCCATAACGGTAGCGGAGCCACCCAGGCAGTTCATCATGTCGATTGCCATCTGGCTGTCCATGGTGCGGATCTTCAGGCCCTTCAGGTCAGCCGGGGTGCGGATGGCGGTAGCCTTGGTGTAGAAAGAGCGAGCGCCGGAATCCAGCCAGGTCAGGCCGCGGAAGCCCTGATCGTCGGTGGACTCAAAGACAGCCTGTGCGGAATCGCTGTCCATGTAGGTGTAGTAGTGAGCCTGATCGTCGAAGACATAAGGCACGGAGAAAGCGTTGTACTTCTCGCTGAAGTTGCCCAGCGTGGAAGCGGAGACCTTAGCCATATCCAGAGCGCCGGCCTGGATCTGGGAGATCATATCAGACTCGCTGCCCAGGGTGCCGTTGGGGATGATCTGGATGTTGACAGTGCCGTTGGTCTTCTCCTTGACCTGCTCTGCAAAGCTGGTCAGCTGGATGTGAACAGCATGGTCCTCAGCCAGGTTGTGGCCCAGCTTCAGGTTGAAGCTGCCGCCTGCAGCAGCTGCCGCGCCGGAAGCAGCAGTGCTGCCTGCTGCAGAGTTGTTGGAAGAACCGCCGCAAGCGGTGAGCAGAGCGGAAGCGCCTGCAACTGCCAGGACCTGAACGAACTGTCTACGAGAGATTTTCATAGTGGATTTCCTTTCTTCTTCTTGCTTATGTATACCACGTCACAGCCGGTCGGCCGTGAAACAACAAATTTGGAATGCAGCGGTCAGGACTCGCCGCGGTGGAACCGATCTTTCACCATCTGGATCAGATCTTTCAGGTTGAGGCCCCACAGGCTCTTGGGCTGCTGCCAGTCCTTGCCGGTCTCTTTGGCAAGCACCTTGGCAAACCGCTCGGGGTTCGCCGGCAGCAGGCTGCCTTTGGGGATCATCACCGCCATCTGGCGGCTCTGGAACAGGTAGAAGTACTGGTCGTCCTCGACCAGGCGGTCGATCTTCTCAAACGGAATGTGGGCACCGTTTTCCACATCCACGCCGCCTGCGTTGATCCGGCAGCTGACCGTGCTCTCGGCCCCGCCCCGCTGCATGATGACGCCCTCGGCCGCCACCCGGCTTAGAAAATCCGGCATGGCGAACATCGCGCACCCCACCAGCAGGCAGAGCACCTTGACCACCGTTGGGATGGGAACGAAGAGTGCCAGCATCACCAGCGCAAATGCCACGGCCAGCCAGACCAGCCGCTGCATCCCCTCGTAGGTGTAAAACTCGGTGCGGAACATCCGGCGGATGGTCTCATCGTTAAAGATCACTTTGGCTTCAAAATGATTTTTAGAAGTCTGCATGAGCTCTCCCTTTCCGTCAGTCACGAAACACGACGGCTGCATTTGTAAAATATACCAAAAATTTTGTCACTGTTTTGTCATTTTTGTTCTTGTCGTCTTCTTGCACTCATATCATACTAAAATTCCAATCCGTTTTCTTGCGGTTTTGTGATTCAAATATTGCAATTTGTGATATCAGCTGATATACTAGAGCCAAAATCAACGATAAAGCACATTTCTGATTTTTTTCACAAAGGTGGAATCGCTATGGAAATCGAGCGCGTTACGCATTATGTCGATAATGTCCTCACACAGGCGGAAGCACGGATGGGGCTGCGCAACACAAGACTGCTGGTGGCATGGTATACCAACCAGAAAAACGACCAGTCCGTGGTCCATTCCCACCCCTACCATGAGCTGGTGCTGCCCATCGGCGGCAGCACCGTGCGTTACTCCATCGACGGCAGTGTTTATCTGGTGCATGTCGGCGAGCTCATCTACTTCCCTGCTCAGATCTACCACGCCGGCATCTTCAATATTGATAACGACCACTCTGACCGTCTGGTCATCCAGATCGACGACGCCCTCTGGCAGGCCTGCCGCCGCAACGCAAACCTGAAAAACGCCGCCTGGATGCACAGCATCACCGTGCTGGACCCGGATGTCTGCAGCAAGTGGGATTTTCAGAGCCTTTTTGTGCGGATGGCCCAGAGCCAGGAATTGCCAGCCCAGATGCGTGACATCGTTTTTGAAGCCCAGGTGTCGGAGATGATGCTGCTCATCACGCTGGCCACCGGCAGCGGCCAGACCACGGCCCCCAGCAGCACCAACGTTCTGGTGCAGCGTGCCGTGTCCTACCTGCAAGCTCACTATCAGGACCCGACCCTCACCACGGTAAAGCTGGCCCAGGAGCTCTATGCCAGCCGGGAGCACCTCTCCCGCGCGTTTAAAGAGTGTACCATGGAGAGCATCCACAGCTACCTGACCCATCTGCGGATGCAGCACTGCCGCAAGGCACTGGAAGATGGTGTCTCCGTCCTCAACGCCTGCACCGAGAGCGGCTTCCCGGATTACAGCAGCTTCCTCAAAACGTTCCGGCGGCTGTATGGCATCACACCCGCGGAGTATCGCTCCCAGAACCGGAAAAAAGTTTGATTACGGAACGTATTAAGAGAAGCAAAAGTTCCATCACGGATATAAAAAGCAGCCACCTATGCGGTATGGCAAATGCAAAACGGGGCCATTTCCTCTCTTTTCCAGAGAAGCGGAAACGGCCTCGTTTTGTTTATTTTTTTCGGTATTCCCGCGGGGTCATGCCGAAGTGCGCCTTGAACGCCCGGTTGAAATAGGAGAGGTTTTCGAATCCGCACCGGGAGGCGATGGTCAGGACGGTCTCGTCCGTGGTCTGCAGCGCCTCGGCGGCGGCATTCAGGCGGTATTCGTTCAGAAAGGCAACGAAGCTCTGCCCGGTCATCTGCCGGAACCAGCGCATGAAATGGCTGGCGCTGAAAGAGCAGACCCCGGCGGCATCGGCGACCCGGAGCACCTCGGCATAATGGGCCGAGAGCCATTGCAGAACGGCTTTCAGCCGCTGGGTGTCGGCTGTTTCCGCGGGGAGCTGCTGCTTCCCCTGCGCAATGAGCAGGGAAAGGAAGCGCAGCAGCGCCCCCTTGACCAGCAGCTCGTAGCCGGGGAGCTTGGCGCGGTTGGCTTCCTCCACCTCCCGCAGGCAGGCAGCAGCCGGAAGGTAGCACAAGTCGTTCGGGGTCAGACGTGCCTGCAGCGACAAGCGCCCGCTTTGGAGCGGCAGCAGATACTTCTCGGCGCAAAGGTCTTCCGCGCCGCCCAGAAGCTCCAGCGCGAAGATGATATTTTCGTATTCCATGCACTGCCCCTCGGCCTGCCGCAGGGCGTGGAGGGTGCCGGGCGTAAAAATGAAGATGTCCCCCATGCGGGCCGGGCAGGTCACAGCGCCCACCTGCACCAGTCCTATGCCCCGCTTGACAAAGACCAGCTCCATGCTCTCCTGCCAGTGGAGCGCTACCTGTGGAAAATCCCCCGGAATGGCGCAGGGATACAGATTAAAGGGGAAACGCACGGCACCGTGCTGCTTGGTCTCCTGCAAAGATGCCTGATTTTGCATCGTCTCACCTCCTGATGATAGGATTGTACCACAGTCTGCACTTTTTAGGCAAGATTTTGATTGTTTTATGTGGTATATCTGGAAGTAAAGATGTCAAACCTGTTTTCCGCAGCAAAGGAGGATGCATTTATGAGCTTTACCGAACTGTTACAGAGTCTCACGGGCAAGCCACTGGTGGACTGCACCGATCAGGAGCTGTATCTGGCACTCCTGGAGCTTGTGCGGCAGAAGAGCGCCGACCATGTGCAGCCGGTCACTGGACGCAAGCTGTACTATATCAGCGCCGAATTTCTCATCGGCAAGCTGCTGTCCAACAACCTCATCAATCTGGGGCTGTACGATGAAGCCCGCGATGCACTGGCTGCCGCCGGCAAGAGCCTTTCCGATATCGAAGAGGTGGAGCCGGAACCCTCTCTGGGCAACGGCGGTCTGGGCCGTCTGGCGGCCTGCTTCCTCGACTCTCTGGCAACGCTGAATCTGCCCGGCGACGGCGTGGGCCTGCGGTATCACTTCGGCCTATTCCGCCAGTCCTTTGAGGACGGCGTGCAGAACGAAAAGCCCGACCCGTGGCTCACCGCCCACAGCTGGGCGGAAAAGACCGACATCACCTACCCGGTGGAGCTGGCAGGCAAAGAGTACACCGCCCGGCTGTACAAGCTGGCCGTTACCGGCTACGAGGGCCGCACCAACACCCTGAACCTGTTTGACCTTGACACCATTGACGAGCGTATCGTCCATGACGGCATCGCGTTCGACAAGACCGCCATCGACAAGAACCTGACCCTCTTCCTCTACCCGGACGATTCCGATGAGGCGGGCCGCCGCCTGCGGGTGTACCAGCAGTATCTGATGGTCTCTGCCGGTGCTCAGCTCATTCTGGCCGAGTGTGCCGCCCGGGGCTGCGATTACCACGATCTGGCCGACTATGCCGCCATTCAGATCAACGACACCCACCCCAGCATGGTCATCCCGGAGCTGATCCGTCTGCTGGGCGAAAAGGGCATCGAATTTGAGGAAGCTGTGGAGATCGTCACCAGGACCTGCGCCTATACCAACCACACCATTCTGGCCGAAGCACTGGAAAAGTGGCCCCGCGCCTATCTGGATGCCGTTGTTCCCCAGCTGATGCCCATTATCGAAAAGCTGGATGCACTGGCCCGCACCCGCACCAAGGAGGAGAGCCTTGCCATCATCGACAAAGACGACCGGGTGCACATGGCCCACATGGATATCCACTTCACCCACTCCACCAACGGCGTGGCGGCACTGCACACCGAGATCTTGAAAAATTCCGAGCTGCACGGCTTCTATGAGCTGTACCCGGAAAAGTTCAACAACAAGACCAACGGCATCACTTTCCGCCGCTGGCTGCTGGAGTGCGACCCGCGCCTGACCGCCACGCTGGAACAGCACATCGGCTCCGGTTTCCGCAAGGACGCGGCCGAGCTGGAAAAGCTGCTGGCGTTTGCCGACGACGAGACCGTGCTGAACGAACTGACCGCCGTGAAAAAAGCCAACAAGGCGGCCTTGGCGGAGTGGCTGCTGCGCACCCAGAAGGTAACGGTGAACCCTCATGCCGTGTTCGATATCCAGTCCAAGCGTCTGCACGAGTATAAACGCCAGCAGCTGAATCTGCTGTACCTCATCCATCAGTACCACGAGATCAAGGCAGGGCATCTGCCTGCCGTCCCGCTGGTGAGCATCTTTGGTGCCAAGGCGGCCCCAGCCTATACCATCGCAAAGGACATCATCCACGCCCTGCTGACCCTGTCTAAGGTCATCGCCGCAGACCCGGAGGTGTCTCGGTGGCTGCAGGTGGTCTTTGTGGAGAATTACAACGTCACCGCTGCCGAAAAGCTCATCCCGGCCTGCGACCTGTCCGAGCAGATCAGCCTTGCCTCCAAGGAGGCTTCCGGCACTGGCAACATGAAGTTCATGCTGAACGGTGCGCTGACCCTGGGCACCATGGACGGTGCCAATGTGGAGATCAGCCAGCAGGTGGGGGAAGAGAACATCTATATCTTCGGCCAGACCTCCGATCAGGTCATCCATCGCTATGCCGTCGGCGACTACGACCCGGCCCAGTGGGTGGAGGGCGATGCCAACATCCGCCGTGCCATCCGCTTCCTCACCGGCCCGGAGATGCTGGCTGCGGGTCATGCCGAAAACCTGACCCGCCTGCACGACGAACTGATCCATAAGGACTGGTTCCAGACCCTGCCGGACTTCAACGCATACGTCGTGCGCAAGGAGCAGGCCCTCCGCGATTACGCCTGCGACCCCATGGGCTGGCGGCGCAAGTGCCTTGTGAACATTGCCAAAGCGGGCATGTTCTCCTCCGACCGCACCATTGCCGAGTACGACCGCGACATCTGGCATCTGGGCGAATAGTTTACACGAGCTTTCCCATGGCAGTCGGAGCAGGCTCATCATGCCCCCAGAAAAGAAAAGCAGAGCGTTCCCGACTGCTGGGTATCCGTAAAACAGTTTTCGAGAAATGACACGGCAACTGCCTGTCAGGATTGGTTACGGAGTACCCGGCTAGGCCGA
>ENA-OPCI01001115-OPCI01001115.1-human-gut-metagenome-genome-assembly--contig:-NODE-1115-length-16097-cov-5.569193_pt1 | contig 16097 bp, 10 predicted proteins | sample MGYA00241564_ERZ501479 | MGnify/ENA primary metagenome ERZ501479 (study PRJEB25962, sample SAMEA2042630) | human gut metagenome | biome: human gut; feature: human-associated habitat; material: faeces...
CAAAGGCACACAAATATACCGAGGTTATTTTCGGTGAGGGCCAGACCTTTAAAGCCGGAACCATAGGTACACTTGCTGACAAGACCGCATTTGGATACATTAAAAACTATTATGAGGAGCGCGGTGTCAGAAAGCGAAACTGCGAGATAGACAGGATAGTGCAGGGCTGCGTTGGTGTTCGACGTACTACGGGACAGCATCCGGGTGGTATAGTCGTGCTGCCGATGGGTGAGGAGATTAATACCTTTACTCCTGTACAGCATCCTGCGAATGATATGACCGTTGACATCACGACAACGCATTTTGACTACCATTCAATCGACCACAACCTGTTAAAGCTCGATATACTTGGACACGATGATCCTACCATGATTCGTATGCTGGAAGACCTTACCGGTTTAAGTGCCAGGGATGTTCCGTTGGACAGTAAGGAAGTTATGTCACTTTTTGCTGGTACGGATGCATTGGGGATCAAGCCGGAGAATATCGGAGGATGTAAACTGGGATGTCTTGGAATTCCTGAATTCGGTACGGATTTTGCCATGCAGATGTTAATCGACACGCAGCCGAAGAACTTTTCCGACCTTGTGCGTATCGCTGGCCTGTCACACGGAACGGATGTATGGCTTGGCAATGCACAGACACTCATTAAAGAGGGCAAGGCCACCATTTCAACGGCAATCTGTACGAGAGATGATATTATGACCTATCTGATCGGAAAGGGAATGGACAAGGAATTGTCCTTCACGATCATGGAGTCGGTACGAAAGGGAAAAGGCCTGAAGGATGAATGGGTGGATGCCATGACGGCGGCAGGTGTGCCGGACTGGTATATCTGGTCCTGTAGGAAGATTAAATATATGTTCCCGAAAGCCCATGCGGCGGCATATGTCATGATGGCATGGCGTATTGCGTACTACAAGGTATTTTACCCACAGGCGTTTTATGCGGCATTTTTCAGTATCAGGGCTTCTTCCTTTAACTATGAGCTGATGTGCCAGGGAAGGGATAAGCTGGAATATTTTCTGGCGGAATACCGTAAGAAAAAAGAAAACGGAACGATTACACCGAAGGAAGAAGATGCGATCAAGGATATGAGGATTGTACAGGAAATGTATGCGCGGGGATTTGATTTCACACCGATCGATATTTACCGTGCAAAACCGGACCGTTTCCAGATCATTGACGGAAAACTGATGCCGTCTCTTGCCAGCATTGAAGGAATGGGAGATAAGGCGGCGGAAGCTGTGGAAGAAGCTTCAAAAGACGGTCCATATCTCTCACTGGATGATTTCCGTCAGAGGACAAAAGTAAGTAAGACAGTGATCGATCTGATGGCAGAACTGGGATTATTTGGGAATCTTCCACAGAGTAATCAGCTTTCCTTGTTTGATTTTTCGTAGGAAATGCGCTAGACGGATGTAAAGTGCTGTGCTATAATGACTACAACGCTTTGACGTGGTAAAGCTTTAATGGAGGAAGAGATAATGTACGATTTCGATGAGATTATGAACACAGACCCAGAGATAGCAGATGCAATAAAAGCAGAGATGGAGAGACAGAACTCCCATATCGAGCTGATTGCCTCTGAGAACTGGGTGAGCAAAGCAGTCATGGCAGCTATGGGAAGCCCTCTGACTAATAAGTATGCAGAAGGATATCCGGGAAAGAGATATTATGGCGGATGTCAGTGTGTAGATGTAGTAGAAGATCTTGCAAGAGAAAGAGCAAAGAAACTGTTTGGATGTGAGTATGTTAATGTGCAGCCACATTCAGGAGCACAGGCGAACATGGCAGTTATGTTTGCCATGCTTGAGCCGGGAGATAAGATCATGGGGATGAACCTTGATCATGGCGGACATCTGACACACGGTTCACCGGTTAATATGTCCGGTAAATATTTTGATGTAGCACATTACGGAGTGAATGCAGACGGCGTGATCGATTATGATGAAGTGCTTCGTATTGCGAAGGAACATAAACCGAAACTGATCGTTGCAGGAGCAAGTGCTTATGCAAGAACAATTGATTTCAAGCGTTTCCGTGAGATCGCAGATGAGGTGGGAGCATATCTGATGGTAGATATCGCACACATCGCAGGACTTGTTGCTACAGGACTTCATCCAAGTCCGATTCCGTATGCGCATGTGACAACAACAACAACACATAAGACACTCCGTGGACCAAGAGGCGGAATGATCATGTGCAGCGAAGAGATGAATAAGAAATTCAATTTCAACAAAGCTGTATTCCCGGGAATTCAGGGAGGTCCGCTGATGCATGTGATCGCCGGTAAGGCAGTTTGCTTCAAGGAAGCACTTGAGCCTGAGTATAAAACATATATGGAGCAGGTTGTTAAAAATGCGAAAGCACTCTGTAACGGTTTGAAAGCACGCGGAGTTAAGATTGTTTCGGGAGATACAGATAACCATCTGATGCTTGTAGACCTGTCGGGAACAGAGACAAGCGGAAAAGAGCTGGAGAAGCGTCTTGATGATGCTCATGTAACAGCGAACAAGAATACAATTCCGAATGATCCTCGTTCACCGTTTGTAACAAGTGGTGTAAGACTTGGAACACCAGCGGTTACAACACGTGGAATGAAGGAAGATGATATGGATAAGATCGCAGAGATTATTGCAATGGTAATCGAAAGTGAAGAAAATGTAGAGAAAGCAAAAGCAATGGTTGCTGAGCTGACTGCAAAATATCCACTTTGTTAATAAAATAATTATATCCGGCAAAACTGCATTTCGCGTGTAAGCGTAATGTAGATTGCCGGGGTGTGCAACAAAAAAAGAGCTTAAAAAAGCTCTTTTTTGTTAATCGAATTTCTGTATTACTTTTAAAAATTAAATACGGTCTATTTATTAATTAAAAGGTACATAAAGTCTTGATTAAAGTTTCACTACGTTAACAGCCTGAGGTCCTTTAGCGCCTTCTGTTACTTCGAACTCAACAGCCTGGCCCTCTTCGAGAGATTTGAATCCATCCATTACAAGTCCTGAATAATGAACAAAAATGTCATTGCCTTCAGCGTCAGAGATAAATCCGTAACCCTTCTGGTTATTAAACCATTTTACTGTACCTGTCATTGTGTTGCCCTCCATTAAAAGAATATAAGTTGTTAAATCATCACAGTTTACAATGCGCTGAAAACTGTAATATTGTGTCAGTATAAATTCATATTGACACTTTGTCTATTGTAGCATGTTTAACAAAGAAAGTCAAATGTAATCTTTTTTGATTTGTAGAAAAATGACAAAAACATGTGAAGTGACGTAAAATCGATTTCAACAATTTGTAAATATCATTTAGCATATCGGATTTATAAGATTGGTGAAAAATAGAAGTGCGAGGAAAGATTATTTTACGAATGGATTGGAAAAATAAAGGATGTCGATTGAAAAAAGAATTGAAGTATTATATAATTTAACCAATGTCTATGAAATATTTTATTTCAAGGAGGATTTGTGTATATGATAACGATTGAAGGAAAAAGCGTATTTGGTGGAGTATCCATTGGCAAGCTGATGTTCTATAAGAGAAACGAAAAGGTGATCAGAAGAACACATGTAGATGATGTGGATGCAGAGTGGAAGAGATTCGAAGAGGCTAAGAATACAGCAATCGACCAGCTGAAAGTTCTCTACGACAAAGCCATTGAAGATGTAGGTGAGGCCAACGCCATGATCTTTGAGATTCACCAGATGATGCTTGATGATCTGGATTATCTGGAATCTATTGAAGGAATTATCCGTACACAGAATGTGAATGCAGAGTATGCTGTTTCAACAACAGCTGATAACTTTGCACAGATGTTTGCATCTATGGATGATGCATATATGCAGGGACGTGCAGCAGATGTGAAGGACGTTTCCGAGCGTGTACTTGATATTCTCTGCGGAGTGAGCAACGGAACACGTGAGATGACAGAACCTTGTATTGTTGCTGCAGATGATCTCGCACCAAGTGAGACAGTACAGCTTGACAAAGAGAAGGTACTTGGATTTGCTACAATGTATGGTTCATCTAACTCTCATACAGCGATCCTTGCAAGAACAATGAATATTCCGGCTGTAATCGGAATGGGAGAAGCTCTTAATCCGAAATATGACGGAGAGATGGCTATCATTGATGGATTTACAGGAACACTCTATGTGGATCCGGATGAAGAGACACTCGCAAAGATGCAGGAGAAGCGTGCGAAAGACCTTGAGCAGAAAGAACTTTTGAATCAGCTTAAGGGAAAAGAGAATGTGACAAAGAGCGGACAGAAGATCAATGTCTATGCGAACATTGGTAACGTATCTGATCTTGGTGCAGTACTTAAGAATGATGCAGGCGGAGTAGGTCTGTTCAGAAGTGAGTTCCTTTATCTTGAGAACAGTACTTATCCGACAGAAGAACAGCAGTTTGCAGCTTACAGACAGGTTGCAGAAAGCATGGCAGGAAAGAAAGTCATCATTCGTACACTTGATATCGGAGCAGACAAGCAGGTTGATTATTTCAATCTTGAAAAAGAAGAGAACCCGGCACTTGGATACAGAGCAATCCGTATCTGCCTGACAAGACCGGAGATCTTCAAGACTCAGCTTCGTGCACTTTACCGTGCATCCGTATATGGAAATCTTTCCATCATGTTCCCAATGATCATTTCTGTAAAAGAAGTTCGTAAGATCAAAGAGATCATCGAAGAAGTGAAGGCAGAGTTGAGAGAAGAAGGACTTCCATTTAAGGAAGACGTAGAACTTGGTATTATGATCGAGACACCGGCATCAGTTATGATGAGCCGCGAACTTGCGAAAGAAGTTGATTTCTTCAGTGTTGGAACAAATGACCTGACACAGTATACACTGGCAATTGACCGTCAGAACCTTGCTCTTGATGAGTTCTATGATCCACATCATCCGGCAGTGCTTGCTATGATCAAGATGGCAGCAGATAATGCACACGCAGAAGGAAAATGGATCGGAATCTGTGGAGAACTTGGAGCGGACCTTGAACTGACAGAAGAGTTCCTGAAGATGGGACTGGACGAGCTGTCTGTATCTCCGGCGATGGTACTGCCACTTAGAAAGAAGATTCGCGAGTGTGAGTAATTTGTGTTTTTGAGGGGATTCGTATGGGGAAATGAGCACTTTATAGAATGGTCGCAAGACCAGTCCTGCTATTACCACGAGCACCGGCTCGCTCTACCTCATCCCTTTGAAAGTATGTAACGTAAGAGCCAGAACAGTTACCGTGTGTGGTGCCTGTCTGGCTATTACTAACATACTGAACAAAGTGTATTCGGAACGCTCCTGCCTTACATGTGCTCGTGGCAACAGCAGAACTGTTCTCGCTTACACATTCAAAGAGGGAGTTCTCATTTCAAGAGAAGGAATCCACTCAGAAGTACAGAATTGAAAGTAGGTAAGAAGACGGACATTTATCGACTGAGATACTTAGCGTATTCAAAAACGAAAGGGGGCGGATTTTTTGGAGAGGGAGATTTTTTTGTGGCTGGGGCTTATGGTGGTGTTTTTGATTATTGAGCTTGCCACGGTTGGTCTGACTTCAATCTGGTTTTCGGGCGGTGCGCTGGCGGCGTTATTAGTTTCGCTTGCCGGAGCGGGAATGGTGATACAGATTGCTGTATTCGTAGTCGTTTCAGCAGTGCTTGTGATCTTTACCAGACCTTTTGCAGCGAAGTATGTTAATGTGCATCATGTGAAGACAAATTGTGATGAATTGATCGGAAGTGTTGTTAAGGTGACAGAGACGGTTGATAATTTTGCACAGACCGGTACTGCAATTGCGCAGGGAAAGGAATGGACTGCAAGGTGCAAGTCAGACAAGGACAGAATTGAGAAAGATTCGCTTGCCAAAGTAACAGCAATTTCCGGAGTAAAACTGATTTTAGAGAAATGTAAGGAGGATGAGCTATGATATTTGGACTTATTATTTGGATGATCATTATTATGATCGTGGTGTGGCTTCTTGTGTCGAATATCCGTATTGTTCCGCAGGCGCATGCGTATGTTGTAGAGCGACTTGGCGGATACAAGGAGACATGGGGCGTTGGATTACATTTTAAGGTGCCGATCCTTGACCGTGTGGCAAAAAGAGTTTCCTTGAAAGAACAGGTTGTTGATTTTGAACCACAGGCAGTGATCACGAAGGATAATGTTACCATGCAGATCGATACGGTTGTATTCTATCAGATCACTGACCCGAAGAAGTATGCATACGGAGTAGAAAGTCCGATTGCGGCAATCGAGAATCTGACAGCAACAACACTCCGTAATATCATCGGAGATCTGGAATTAGATGAGACACTGACTTCCCGTGAGACGATCAACTCCAAGATGCGTACGATCCTTGATATTGCAACAGATGAGTGGGGAATCAAGGTGAATCGTGTTGAACTGAAGAATATCATGCCACCGAAGGCAATCCAGGATGCGATGGAGAAGCAGATGAAAGCAGAGCGTGAACGCCGTGAAGCAATCCTGCGTGCAGAAGGAGAGAAGAAGTCTACGATTCTTGTTGCAGAAGGAGAAAAGGAATCTGTGATCCTGGAGGCAGAGGCATCTAAGCAGGCAGCAATCCTGAAAGCAGAAGCTGAAAAACAGAAACGGATCAAAGAAGCAGAGGGACAGGCAGAAGCGATCCGTTCTGTACAGAAGGCTACAGCAGAAGGTATCGAGTATATTAAGAATGCCGGAGCAGATGATGTTGTTCTTACATTAAAGAGTCTGGAGGCATTTGCCAAGGCGGCAGACGGAAAAGCGACGAAGATCATCATTCCTTCAGAGATTCAGGGAATTGCAGGACTTACGAAAACAATCGCAGAAGTTGCCCGTACAGAAACAAGCGTTGCAAAAGAAAAAGAAGTAAAGTAAAATAAAAGATGTATTTCACGTGCCAATCTGTCAAAAGATTGGCACAATGTGTTTTACAACGATAATATTTTGGAGTGCAAATGAAATGGAAACAGAGAAAATCATCAGGTTATCGGTTCGGAATCTGGTTGAATTCATATTAAAAGAAGGTGACATTGATAACAGGATTTCAGGTACGCTGGATAAAGATGCGATGCTGATGGGAGGACGCCTTCACCGAAAGATCCAGCGTATGATGGGCTCAAACTATCAGGCAGAAGTTTCCTTAAAACTGCAGCTTCCGTGTGAGGGATTCCAATTAAAACTGGAAGGACGTGCGGATGGAATTCTCCTTGAATCAGAAAAGACAATAATAGATGAGATCAAAGGCGTCGTGCGTTCCCTTGATCGAGTGGAGCGTCCTGTGCCGGTTCATCTTGCTCAGGCAAAATGTTACGCATATATTTATGCCAGACAGCAGGGATTAAAGCAGATCAGTGTTCAGATGACCTATTGTAATCTTGATACTGAAGATGTGAAAAGATTTCGGGAAGAGTATACATTTGAAGAATTAGAAAAATGGTTTCTTGATCTGGTTCATCAGTATGAACGTTGGGCAAAACTGCAGATTGAGTGGGAAAAGAGAAGAGATGCTTCGATTCATCAGACCGAATTTCCATTCGTATATAGAGAAGGGCAGTTTGACCTGGCAGCTTCCGTATATCGTACAATTTATCACAAAAAGAAATTATTTATCCAGGCCTCAACAGGAACCGGAAAGACGATGGCAGTATTGTATCCGGCGGTGAAAGCAATCGGAGAAGGATTAGGGGATAAATTATTCTATTTGACAGCAAAGACGATCACAAGAACCGTGGCGGAGCAGGCATTTTCTATTCTTGAAGAAAAGGGTCTTGCCTTTCGTTCAATTACATTGACTGCGAAAGAGAAGATCTGCTTTTGTGAGGAGACAGAATGCAATCCGGATGCTTGTCCTTATGCGAAAGGTCATTTTGACCGGGTGAATGATGCAGTTTATGACATGTTGGAAAAGCAAAAGAAGCTGACACGGGAATCAATTGAAAGACAGGCAGAAGATTTTCATGTATGTCCGTTTGAACTATCTCTTGATCTGTCAGAATGGGCGGATGGGGTGATCTGTGATTATAATTATGTGTTCGATCCGACGGCACATTTGAAACGATTTTTTGCAGACAATGTCAGCGGAGATTATTTGTTTCTGATCGATGAAGCACACAACCTTGTGGAACGTGGACGGGAAATGTACAGTGCTTCCATCTATAAAGAAGACATTCTCGAGGTGAAAAAACTGATGAAGGACCGAGATAAAAAACTTGTGAAGAGTCTGGAATCTGTCAATAAATGGATGCTTGAGATGAAACGCGAGTGCGAGAATTATCGGTTGGTGGAAAGTGTTTCTCCATTTGCAGTAAAACTTATGAATCTTCTGACTCAAATGGAAAGATATCTTGAAGAAGAGCGGAATGCAGGAAATGCAGAGCAGCCGGATGCATTTATGGAACTCTTTTTCCAGGTAAGGCGGTTTTTGGAAATTCATGAACTGTTGGATGAAAATTATATACAGTATACAGAACTGGAAGGAAACGGAAGATTCAAAATAAAGTTGTTCTGTGTAAATCCGGCGGAGAATCTGAATCATTATTTAAAACTTGGGAATTCTACAATATTTTTCTCGGCAACATTGCTTCCAATCGATTACTATAAACAATTACTATCTGTTGAGAAGGATGATTATGCAGTCTATGCTGAATCTAAGTTCCCACAGGAGAACAGGAAAATTCTGATCGGAAGTGAAGCAAGCACAAAATATACACAAAGAGGCACAGAAATGTATCGCAAAATTGCCGATTATCTGAGAAGCACAGTGGATGGGAAGAATGGAAACTATATTGCATTTTTTCCTTCCTATCAGTTTATGGAGGATGTTTTGGAAGAGTTTGAAAAACTGTCATCCGGAGTAGAACTGGTAGTTCAATCGCAATTTATGTCAGAAAATCAGAGAGAAGAATTCTTGGAAATGTTTGAAGAAGAAAGAGATCATCCGATGCTTGGATTTTGTGTGATGGGTGGTGTATTTTCAGAAGGAATCGATCTTACACATGACAGATTGATCGGAGTGATCGTTGTCGGAACAGGAATTCCACAGGTGTGCAATGACAGAGAAATCGTGAAAAATTATTTTGACCAGAGAGGGATGCGAGGATTTGATTATGCGTACCTTTATCCCGGAATGAATAAAGTACTTCAGTCCGCAGGAAGAGTGATCCGCACCGAAGATGACAAAGGAATTATCCTTCTGCTTGATGACCGTTTTCAGAATCGACAGTATCAGCAGCTATTTCCGAGGGAGTGGAAGGAATACGAAGTGTGTGGGCGGAAAGAGATAAAAGAAAAGATGGAAGAATTCTGGGAGAATCGATAAATGAAAAATAAGAATCGTTATTGGATAAAGAAAAAGTGATTCAAGAATATTTGTAACTGTTCAGAGCCAGATGAAATTTCATAAAACAGGTATAAAATGCTTGCATTTTAAGGCTGATTTTAAAATTCTGCTTGGCTCCGAACAGTACAAAATTTTACTGTTCTTCAAAATAGTTCAAAAATTCCTGTGCAGGCTTAGCCAGAGGAAGCTGCTCGTTGTAAGCAATCACAAGAGAACGCTCCGGCATCTCTTCTTCCATATCCAGCTTGAAGATACCATCATTGTTCTCAGAAAGACAATAATCCGGAATGAATGCGATTCCAAGCCCAATTCTTGCAAGATCGATCAGAAGATCATTGCTTGTAAGTTCGATCTCAGGAACCAGGTCAAGCTGATGCTGCTGGAACAGGCGATGAATAAACTCGTTTGTCGTACTGTTCTTATCCAGCATCAGGATCGGATAGTGGAGCAGATCGGCAAGTGTAAGTTTCTTTTCCCTTAATTCAGGATAATTGTTTCCGGCAATGAAAACATCATGGAAATTCTTGATCTTCATAGAGGCGGAAATATTGTTGAGCGCTGCGTTCGGATAATTGACAACAATCAAATCCACCAGTCCGTTCTTTAAAAGCTCTGTACATCTTAAAGAAGTCTGGTTGATAACTTTAATATGTACATTCGGGAAAGTCTTATGGAATTTCTCAAGGTATGGAACAAGGAAATATCTGCAGATCGTGTCACTTGCACCGATGCGGATCTGCCCACCGGTAGAAGCGGCATCTAAAAGCTGAGCCTCACCTTTCTGGATCAGATTCATGGCCGGTTCAATGTGGCGCAGGAGAATCTCTCCTTCCGGTGTGAGCTGGACTTTCTTTGTGCTTCGGATAAAAAGCGTCTGATCCAGTTTTCGTTCGAGTGTTTTGATCGACTGGCTGACAGCAGACTGTGAAATAAACAGCTGCTTGGATGCCTCTGAGAAATTCAATGTGGTGGCGACGTGATAAAATACTTTGTATAATTCGTAGTTTATATCCATCATTTTATTAGACCTCCTAATAAATATTCATCTTATTATAAGATAAATAAAGGGAAAATACAACAGAATAAAAAAATCCGTTGCACAAAATATGAAAAAGTAGAGTAAATATTGCTGACTCCGAGAAAGATACGAGAAAACGACAATCAATTAGCGGTGCTTATCAGATTGTTTAATTTTATTAATTATACTAATGAAGAAAACTATGGTAGGATAAAAACAGATAATGTAATGAAGGTAGTATCGTGTTTTGAGCACGTAATACAGAAAGAGGAGATTATATATGAGTAATGTAAAGCGCGTATATGTAGAAAAGAAACCGGAGTTTGCTGTTGCGGCGAAGGGCCTCAGACATGAGATCCGTCATTATCTTGGACTTCAGGATGTGACAAATGTACGAGTTCTGATTCGTTACGACGCAGAGAATATTTCAGAAGAAACATTTGAAAAGGCATGCAATGGTGTGTTCGCAGAGCCGCCGGTAGATTTCCTTTATAAAGAAGAATTCCCGAAAAATGAAACAGATAAATGTTTTTCCGTAGAGTTCCTTCCAGGACAGTTCGACCAGAGAGCGGATTCCGCAGAGCAGTGTATCCGTTTTATTAAAGAAGATGAGACTCCTGTAATCCGTACAGCAGTTACATATGTAATTGAAGGCGGAGTTTCAGACGAAGAACTGCAGGCAATTAAGAATCACTGCATCAACCCGGTAGATTCCAGAGAAGCTGCAGCAGAGAAACCGGAGACACTGGTGACAGTATTTGATGAGCCGGCAGATGTAAAGATTTTTGACGGTTTTAAAGATATGCCGGAAGCAGAATTGAAAGAGTTATATGATTCTCTTGGATTGGCAATGACATTTAAAGATTTCCTGCATATCCAGAACTATTATGCAGGAGAAGAGCACAGAGATCCGACGATGACAGAGATCCGTGTTCTTGATACATACTGGTCAGATCACTGCCGTCATACAACATTCTCTACAGAATTAAAAGATGTGAAGTTTGATGAAGGTGACTACAAAGAGACAATCGAAGCAACATATAAAGAATATTTGAAAGATCACAGCGAGATTTTCAAAGGAAGAGAAGATAAGTTTGTCTGCCTTATGGACCTTGCGCTGATGGCTATGCGCCGCCTGAAAAAGGAAGGAAAGCTTGCTGATCAGGAAGAGTCTGATGAGATCAATGCATGTAGTATCGTAGTTCCGATCAAGGTTGATGGAGTAGAAGAAGAGTGGCTGATCAACTTCAAGAATGAGACACATAACCATCCGACAGAGATCGAACCATTTGGTGGAGCTGCAACATGTCTTGGAGGAGCAATCCGTGACCCACTGTCAGGACGTACTTATGTATACCAGGCAATGCGTGTGACAGGAGCTGCTGATCCGACAGTATCAGCAGATGCAACTTTGAAAGGAAAACTTCCTCAGAAGAAACTTGTTCGTGAGGCAGCCCATGGATATAGCTCATATGGTAACCAGATTGGTCTGGCTACAGGACTTGTAAAAGAGATTTATCATCCGGATTACGTTGCAAAACGTATGGAGATCGGTGCTGTACTTGGAGCAGCTCCAAGACGTGCGGTTATCCGTGAAAATTCCGACCCGGGAGATATCATCATTCTTCTCGGTGGTCGTACAGGCCGTGATGGTTGCGGTGGAGCAACAGGTTCATCTAAGGTTCATACAGAAGAGTCTATCGAGACTTGTGGAGCAGAAGTTCAGAAAGGAAACGCACCGACAGAACGTAAGATCCAGAGATTATTCCGCAGAGAAGAAGTCAGCCATCTGATCAAGAAATGTAATGACTTTGGTGCAGGCGGTGTATCTGTAGCAATTGGAGAACTTGCAGACGGACTTCGCGTTGAACTTGATAAAGTACCGAAGAAATATGCAGGACTTGATGGAACAGAAATCGCAATCTCTGAGTCTCAGGAAAGAATGGCAGTTGTTGTAGACCCGAAAGATGTAGATGAATTCATGGGATACGCGAAGGAAGAAAACTTAGAGGCAACAGTTGCAGCAGTAGTAACAGAGGAGCCAAGACTCGTTCTTGTATGGAGAGGAAAAGAGATTGTCAACCTTTCCCGTGCATTTCTTGATACAAATGGTGCTCATCAGGAGACAAATGTTGAGGTTGAGATTCCTTCTAAGAAGGACAGCCTTTTTGTAAAGAAAGAAGTAGGAGATGTAAAAGAGACATGGCTTTCTATGCTCTCTGATCTCAATGTATGCTCTCAGAAAGGACTTGTTGAGATGTTCGACGGTTCTATCGGAGCAGGTTCCGTATTTATGCCACATGGTGGAAAATACCAGATGACAGAGACACAGGCAATGGTAGCGAAAGTACCTGTTCTGAACGGAACAACAGACAGTGTTTCTATGATGAGTTACGGATTTGATCCATATCTGTCAAGCTGGAGCCCATACCACGGAGCTGTTTATGCAGTGACAGAGTCAATTGCTAAGATCGTGGCAGCAGGTGGAGATTATAGAAAAATCCGCTTCACATTCCAGGAGTATTTCCGTAGAATGACAGAAGATCCAAAGAGATGGAGCCAGCCATTTGCAGCACTTCTCGGAGCTTATGCGGCACAGATTGGTTTCGGACTTCCGTCTATCGGAGGAAAAGACAGTATGTCAGGAACATTCCAGGATATCGATGTACCTCCGACACTTGTATCCTTCGCTGTCGATATGGCTCTTGAGCAGGATATTATTACACCTGAACTTAAGAAAGCAGGAAACAAACTTGTATGGCTCAAGATCGAAAGAGACGAGAATGATCTTCCGGTTTACGATGCTGTAATGGATCAGTACGGTAAATTCATGGAAGATGTACAGAGCGGAAAAATTGTATCTGCATATGCACTGGATCGTCATGGAGTTGCAGCAGCAGTCAGCAAGATGGCATTTGGTAACCGTATGGGTGCCAAAATCGAGCACAATGTAGATAAGAGAGATCTGTTTGCTCCTGCATTTGGAGATATTATCGCGGAGGTTGAAGACGGAAAGGTTGGAGAACTCGCAATCACTTATACAGAAATCGGTGAAGTAACAGAAGAGCCTGTACTTGCTTACGGTGATGTGAAGATCGCACTTGCAGACGCACAGGATGCATGGACAGGAACACTTGAGAAAGTATTTGCTACAAAATCAGCAGCAGATTCTGATGCCAAGGTTGAAGAGAAGCTCTTCAATACATCCGATATTCATATTTGTAGCCATAAGATCGGACAGCCAACAGTATTTATTCCGGTATTCCCTGGAACGAACTGTGAGTATGACAGTGCCCGTGCATTTGAGAGAGCAGGTGCTAAGGTTATTACAAAAGTATTCCGTAACCTTGATGCAGAAGACATCCGTGGATCAGTAGACGAGTTTGAGAAAGCAATCGGACAGGCTCAGATGATCATGTTCCCAGGTGGATTCAGTGCCGGTGATGAGCCGGATGGTTCAGCTAAATTCTTTGCAACTGCATTCCAGAATGCGAAGATCAAAGAAGCTGTCGAAAAACTTCTGAATGAGAGAGATGGACTTGCACTTGGTATCTGTAACGGATTCCAGGCTCTGATCAAGCTCGGACTTGTACCATACGGAAAAATCGTTGGACAGACAGATGATGCTCCGACACTGACATACAATACAATCGGACGTCATATCTCTAAGATGGTTTATACAAAGGTTGTTACAAACAAATCCCCATGGCTTCAGGGAGCACAGCTTGGCGGAGTTTATACAAACCCGGCATCTCATGGTGAAGGAAGATTTGTTGCAAGCGAAGAGTGGCTTGATAAGCTGTTCGCTAACGGACAGGTGGCAACACAGTACTGTGATCCGGAAGGAGATATCAGCATGAACGAAGAGTGGAACGTGAACGGATCTTACCGTGCAATCGAAGGTATCACAAGCCCGGATGGACGTGTCCTTGGTAAGATGGCACACAGCGAGCGTCGCGACAATGGCGTTGCAATCAACATCTATGGACAGCAGGATATTCAGATCTTTGAGTCTGGTGTTGAGTACTTCAAATAAATAAGTAAATAGGATTATAGGAGCTGGCATTTGTGAGTGAATAAATTGCAAATGCCAGCTTTTTCTATATTTATTAAAAATCTCCGACCGTGTAAAATATTACACATATCTAATATTCTTGTTTTTATGCTTAGTATTCACTCATCATGGGCGAAAAATTATATTCGATGAAATATTCTCCCTGCCTTTTCCATCTAATGTATGTAAAAGGAAATACAGCAATATATTTCGTGTACTGCAGAACACAAAAAAAGGAGCGAAAACCCTTATGGAAAATTTGGTGAAAAAGGCAAAAGCCGGAGATTCCGGTGCATTTGCACAGCTCATCCGGATGAATACCCAGAGCATGTACAAAGTAGCCTGGGCCTATCTGAAGAATGACGAAGATGTGGCAGATGCCATACAGGAAACGATTTTAAAGTGTTATGAGAAGCTTTCCACTTTAAAAAAGGATTCTTACTTCAAAACCTGGATGATTCGGATCCTGATCAATAACTGCAATGAAATGCTTCGGCACAAAGGCCGCGTTTTTCCTACGATGGAAATGGAAGAGGGAATCTTCGAGGAACCTGGCTATGTAGATTGTGAATGGAAGGAAATCCTGGCATCCCTGGATGAGAAGTACCAGGTGGTGATGCTTTTGTATTACAGCAAATCCCTTAGTGTAAAGGAAATTGCCGCTCTTCTGGAAATCAGCCAGAATACAGTGCTTACAAGGCTCTCCAGAGCCAGAAAACAGCTTCGTGCAGAGTATGAAGGAGGATATATTCATGGATGATAAATTGTTTGATGTTTTTTCAGAAGAAACAGAAGTGCCGGAATGTGTGCTCAGGCGTGTAAATGAGACCTTGGAAATGATAGAGAATTCGGCAGAGTCTAATAGAGGGTATCAGAAAGAAGAAAAAACGGGAAAAGTAATAAATGGCACTGACAGAATGGGAAAAATTGGTACACGGAAAAACTGGAAGCGCAGTTTGATCTTGACATTTGCGGCAGTGATGGTATTTGGTGCCACTGTTTTTGCTGCAGAGAAGTATATAGGCATTTCCGGCTTTTTCCAGGAAGTTGGAAATAAGATGCCGGAAGAAGCCAAGGGGCTGATTGAAAAAGATCCGGTGCAGCAGGAAGATGGCGATTCCATTCTCACTTACACCGTGAAGGAAGCCCTATGTGATAAGAACAGTGTCCAGGTGGTGGTGGAAGTCACAGCGAAAGAAAGAGGTAAATATCTTCTGGCAGGACAAGACACCATGAATGAGGATCCTGTAAGAAATCTTGGAATTGAAAGTGACAAGACAATAGGAGAATATGCCGCAGAAAAAGGGCTGATCATCGTAAAGGTTGGAGCCAGCTTTGATTTTGACTCAGATCTTGGCATTGAAACAGCAGTGGGAAATTATCGAAATCTGGAAGATGATGTAGTAGATTTCTATTCTTCCGCGGTAAAGACAAATGAGAGTAAGAATCTTACCGTTTCCTGCATCGGAACTGCCACGCTTCCTGATGCTAAGTGCGTTGATGATGTGATGCGTACAAACATTACTTTTCAGATGGAAGATAAGAGCCAGGGGAAAAACATGACCTATGTGCCTGTGGATGGTGAAGGGATAACTGCAGATGGAAAAGTAAAGATCCTGTCCGCAGATATAGAAGAAACAGAAGTGGGCGATTACGTCACAATCCATTGCATCT
>ENA-OPCI01001123-OPCI01001123.1-human-gut-metagenome-genome-assembly--contig:-NODE-1123-length-16004-cov-2.558154_pt1 | contig 16004 bp, 16 predicted proteins | sample MGYA00241564_ERZ501479 | MGnify/ENA primary metagenome ERZ501479 (study PRJEB25962, sample SAMEA2042630) | human gut metagenome | biome: human gut; feature: human-associated habitat; material: faeces...
TGAAGGCTCATTGCATAGTTCAGTCCGGCTTTTACATGACCTGTTCCATGCGGTGCTGCACGGTCAAAATCAGAAACTTTAATAGTAATTGGTTTTGCTCCACCTTTGAAGTATGGTCCAACTGGTGTAGCAAATACACGGAACTGATACTCCTCTGCAGGTTTTACTCCAATAACCGGACTGGAACCAAACATATACGGTCTTACATAAAGTGTAGCTCCTGATCCATAAGGCGGTACATATGCTGCATTAGCTGCTACGACCTGTTTGATTGCATCTACGAATCTGTCCTCTGGGAATACCGGCATCTCAAGTCTTGCTGCTGAATCAGCCATTCTTGCTGCATTTAAATCTGGACGGAAAGTTACGATATGTCCGTCTTCTGTTGTGTAAGCTTTCATTCCTTCAAAGCATGTCTGTGCATACTGAAGTACACCTGCGCACTCACTGATTGTTATGGTTGCGTCGGAGGTAAGAGTTCCTTCATCCCATGCTCCGTCTTTGTAGTTGGATACATATCTCTTATCTGTCTGCATGTAGCCAAATCCGATGTTTGACCAGTCAATGTTCTTTTTCTCCATGATAATTTCCTCCGTTCATCTATATAACTTTAATTTTTTAACTATTCTACTGACATTATTATAATACCATCATATTTAAAATTCAAGAGTGCGCTCTGTTTTTTTAGAATTATCTTTCCATCATACTAATAGACTCAATTCCAACGCTTCCTCCACGCACAACTTCAATACTCTTGAACTCTTCTTTCATCAGCTTAATAACTGCGTCATTTTTGGTTCCTGTCTGTACAAATTCCAGCAAAAGACTATCTCTTCCGTAGTCAATGACTTTTGCCTTAAACGTCTCCGCAATCTGGAAACATTCCACCTTATCCTCCGGTGTACATTTTTGAACTTTAATGTACATAATTTCTTTCATTCTTACAAAAACATCTGTAAAATCAATGACTTTAATAACCTCTACCGTACGGTTGAGCTGCTTTTTGATCTGTTCAAACGTCTCATCGTCACTGACCGTTGCTATTGTCATTCTCGACACAGTCGGATCTTCTGTTGTTCCTACAGTAAGGCTGTCCAGATTATATGACTTTCCAGAAAAGAGTCCGGAAATTTTAGACAGAACACCTACCTGATTTTCTACATAAAGTGATATCCAGCGTTTTTTCATTCCATTATTTGTTCCACTCATAATTCCATTCTCCCTTCTAACAATCCATGATCAGCTCTTCCAGAGTTCCGCCCGGTTTGATCATTGGATATACAAGATCCTCCGGATCAATCATAAACTCGATAATCGTCGGTCTGTGTTTATTTTCAAGTGCTGCTCTGAATGCAGGCTCAATATCTTCTTTTTTCTCCACACGGATTCCTACTGCGCCATAACTTTCTGCCAGTTTGATAAAGTTCGGTGTATACTCCGGATATTCAAAATTCTCATCATCTGCTGCCCTTCTGCTTGCAGCACCGGATCGTAAATTCGTCATAGAGTAACGTTTTCCATAGAATAATTTCTGCCACTGGCGAACCATTCCAAGGTTATAATTATTAAAAATACAGCTAATGATTGGAAGTTCCTCTAATACTGCTGTTGCAAGTTCCTGAATATTCATCTGCATCCCACCGTCACCGGAGATGGAAATGACCGGTACATCGGGATTACCGATTTTAGCACCAATCGCTCCCGGAAGTCCATACCCCATTGTTCCAAGTCCACCTGACATAAGAAGTCTCTTCTTCTGTGTAATCTCAGCAAACTGCGCCGTGAACATCTGATGCTGTCCTACATCAGTTACAATAATTGCTTCATCAAACATACGGTTGATCGTCTCAATAATATCCTGAGGTGTCATGATCGGTTTTTCTTTCATTTTCAGAGGATGTTCCTCTTTCCAGCTTTCAATCTGTTCCAGCCACTTTGATGTCTCATTCGGCTCTACATACTCTAACATCTTCTCAATTGCATCTTTTGCATCCGCAACAATCGGAATATCTACCTGTACATTTTTTGAAATTGCAGCTGTATCAATATCGATATGTACAATCTGTGCATTCGGTGCAAATGAATGCAGCTTTCCGGTAATTCGGTCATTGAACCTAGTTCCGATTGAAAACAACAGATCACAATCACTGACAGCCATATTGCAGGCATATGCTCCATGCATTCCAAGATTTCCGATGTAGAGTGGGTGGTTTGTCGGAATTGCCCCGCGTCCCATTACTGTTGTTACGACCGGAATATTCGTCTTCTCCACCAATTTGGTAAATACTTCGTTTGCACGGGAAATAATCACACCTCCACCTGCTAAAAATAATGGTTTTTTTGCACGTCCGAGCATTTTGATCGCACGTTTTAACTGTCCGATATGTACGCTTGTATTCGGCTTATAACCACGGATATTAACAGTTTCCGGATATTCTGCGCTTCCAAGTTCTCCCATAACATCTTTTGGAAGATCGATAAGGACCGGACCTGGACGTCCTGTTCTTGCAATGTAAAATGCTTCTTTTAAAATTCTTCCAAGGTCTTCTCTGTTTCGCACCGTTACTCCATACTTGGTGATACTTCTTGTAATTCCTACAATGTCAACCTCTTGAAATGCATCATTTCCAATCAGATGTCTGGACACCTGACCGGTAAAGCACACAAGCGGAACACTATCATAATATGCTGTTGCAAGACCTGTTACCAAGTTCGTTGCTCCCGGACCACTTGTAACAAGGCAAACACCGACTTTTCCGGTAGATCTTGCATAGGCATCGGCCTCATGGACAAGTGCCACTTCCTGCCTTGGCAAGATTACTTTCGTAAAATCCTGTTTGTAAAGTTCGTCACTGATATCAATGGTACATGCCCCAGGATAACCGAACAGAGTATCTACTCCTTCTTCTTTTAAGGCTTTTACTAATAACTTATTGCCACTGATTTTCTTCATAAATGTCTTCCTCCTTTAACATTCCCAGATTTTGCTTCGTCATGAATATCCAACAGAGTATGCATTTCCCGTCAGATATAGAAAAACGCCCTAAGCGAAATAGCTTAGGGCGAATATACCATCCGTGTTACCACCTAAATTCAGAGAATTCTCTCTGCACTCATGTCAATACGGGAAACCATAACGATTATCCGATATTGCTCCCTTGTAACGTCGGGACAGACGTTGAAGTCTACTCAGATCATGTAACTATAGATGCTTTCTTTCAAAAGCACTATCAGCCATTCATCTTTTCGGTTCACTGCTCAGAGGCTACTTCCATAAACCCTTCATGAAAACTTACACCACCCGTCTTCTCTCTTAGCTTCCGGTATCTATGTACTCCTCCCCGTCATTGCATTTCACAAAACTGTTTTATCGAATATTTTTATATATTATAATCATAACTTTGTGTTACTGTCAATGACATTTTTCATCTGTTTTCTTGATATATTTTATGATGTCAGAGATAATACTTTCAGCACTTCGCCTGCAATTTTTGTCCAGGAAAGTCCGCTGACATCTACTTCTTTTGTTTTCCCTGCCTCCACAGACTCCCAGATTCGCTGACCGATCCGCCTTTCAAAATCCGGCAGTGTCGCAGGAACTGCCTCATCCACATTACGCATCAATGGCAGTGTCACATATCTTATATCTGCCCCCGGCGCATAAGTATCGATCCATTCTTTCACTCCGGGCAAGTCTGTCATGACTACTCTGTCTCCGCATGCAAGCGCCTCAATGACCGTAAGAGGCAGTCCTTCAGAGAATGACAGAAGTGCAAAGATGTCACAGGAATTGTAGACTTTCGCCAGCTCTTTCTGTGGAAGCTTTCCTAAAAATGTCACCTTATACGGACATTTTTTCGCAAGCTCTACTATCTGCTCATACTCTTCTTCATTCCCGGCTCCTCCGGCAAGCAAAAGCTCAATCCTTTCCTTTTCATATTCCAGATAATCCAGACTCCGGATCAGGCTTTCCACTCCTTTTTTCACCGAAATCTTTCCGGCAAATGCAATTCTTGTCACACCGTCATTCACACGCAGGCTTTCATTCTTGAAAATATGGCTGTTATACCCCATTCCAATCACCTGTATTTTTTCTTTCGGCACATCATAAATATCCTGAATGGTCCGCTTCTGCTCTGCATGCAGTGCAAAAATCCGATCAAGTCTTCGAATCTGCCCCGCAATGTACTCCCGTTCCAAATCTGTCTTCTGCATCTGCCGCAAATCTGTATTATGGCAAAAGCCAAAGACTTTCCGATCTGGAAAATGTTCCCGTACGATGGCAGTCAAAAGATAAAGATGATGGCACAAAATCAGATCCGGATTCAAATCTCTTACTGCCTCATCCAGCTGTTTCAAAAAACTTTCTTTGAATGCCGCTTCCATCTTTGGTGTCATATCCCGGTATCTGGTACTCGGATATGGCATCTCGTCCGACATTCCTACAATCGGAAAGTTCAGTTTCCCCTGTTCAAAATATACCGGATAAAATGTGACCCGATCCGGTACCGGAGTTTTCTCCTCAGGATACACACCGGCTACCAGTGCCTGTGTGTGTCCCTTATTTGCAAATTCCTTCATAAGCTCCGACAGAAAAATTCCACTGCCGGTGCTGTTCGGTTTCTGCGCTGTTACATTTAAAATTCTCATGATACCCTCTCGTAAATTGTAAATACATACTCCAGATCAAAATACGTCTGCTCATCACTGATCTTGGTCATCTGCCACTGTGGGTCCTGATCCAGATCCGGGAAAAATGTATCCGCCTGGTAAGCGTGATCGATCTTTGTAATATATGCCGTCTTACAGTATGGCAGAAGCTGTCTGTAAATGCTCTCTCCCCCGATCACAAAAATATCTTCATCGTTATATTTTTTCAGTTCTTCCACCATTTCGTCAATGCTGTGGACCACAACAGTTCCTTTCACATTGTATTTTTTATCTGATGTCAGAACAACATTAACTCGGTTCTTTAAAGGCTGTCCGCCCGGAAAACTTTCCAATGTCTTTCTTCCCATGGCAACGACCTTCCCCTTTGTCGTCTCACGGAAGAACTTCATGTCCTGCGGAATACTTACAAGTAACTTATTGTCCATTCCAATTGCCCAATTCTTATCCACTGCCACAATCAAATTCATGCCGGTTTCCCCCTGTTTTTTATTACTTTATTTTTCTCTTAAACTGCCACCGGAATATTTTTAATCTGCTCATGTGTCTCATAATCGATCAGTTTCACATCATCCGGTGTAAAATCATAGAAATTCTTCACTTCCGGATTTAACCAGAACTTCGGTGCCGGAAGCGGCTCTCTTTTTATTAATTCCTCCACGAGCGGAATATGGCGGTCATAAATATGTGCATCTGCAATCACATGTACCAGTTCCCCGACTTCCATATCACACACCTGTGCCAACATATGAAGAAGCACTGCATACTGACATACATTCCAGTTATTCGCAGTGAGTACATCATTGGATCTCTGATTGAGCATTCCATTCAGCGAAAGCTTCTCATGTCCTTCTTTTTTCGTAACATTAAATGTCATACTGTACGCACACGGGTACAGGTTCATCTCATGAAGATCCTGATGTACATAAATATTCGTCATGATCCTTCTGCTGTACGGATTATTCTTCAAATCATAGATCACACGGTCTACCTGATCGAACATTCCCTCCTTGTACTGATGTTTTACGGACATCTGGTATCCATAGGCTTTTCCAATCGATCCATCTTCATCTGCCCAGCTGTCCCAGATATGACTGTTCAGATCATGAATGTTGTTCGATTTCTTCTGCCATATCCATAAAAGTTCATCTGTACAGCTCTTAATCGCAGTTCTTCTAAGTGTCAGTGCCGGAAATTCCTTAGACAGATCATACCGGTTTACCACACAGAATTTCTTTACTGTATAAGCCGGTGTTTTATCCTCCCACACCGGGCGCACTTTTTCCCCTCTTGTGTCTGTTCCATTGTCGATGATGTCGCGGCACATATCTATAAATACCTGATCGGCATAACTCATTTGCCTTTCCTCCTGCATTCTTATCATTTATTGCTTTGTAGCATCAAACCATTTGATTATTGTACCATGAATTGCATACAAAAAAAAGAGGAATGCAATGTTATTTTTTTACATTCCTCTTTTTATTTTGTGAAAACATATCCTTATTAACAGCAGCCCTGAAGTACATTTTCCAATGCACTTGCGCTACTGGAATGTGCACGCTCCACGCGGATATTGTAACGCTCTGCTTCTTTCAATGCACAATGTACCATTTTATGTGCCACAGTTGATGTGAATAAGATGATCAGATCTGGCTGTCCGATCTGTGTCTTCAGATTACCGGACATTCTCGTGAATACTTTTGCTTTACATTTATGCTTTTTACAGATCTGCTTGTACTGCTGTTCCATTCTTTCATTGCCGCCAATGATTACTACACTCATTTTTATCACCTGTCCTTTTAGCAATGCCACAGACCACGAATATTTTAGCATAATTTATGTCTTGCTTTCTTCCATTCCTGATCTGCTATATCCTGTTCCATATTAATCAACAAGTTTTGCTCCTGCCGCCTTGCATGCATCCAAATCATCACTTCCCGGTGTCTCATTTGCGATTACGCCTTCTGGTTCTGCCATCTTGGCTCCGGCTGCCGTCATACGTTCTACCCAGCTTCTCATCCATTCTCCGTCTCCCCAACCATAGGATCCGAATAACAAAATCTTCTTTCCACTTACTTTTCCTTCAAGCTCAGCTACAAATGGCTCCATCTCAGACTCTTCTAACTCCTCAGCTCCCATAGCAGAGCAGCCAAGGGCAAATACATCTTCTTCTGCCAGCGCATCTACACTTGCCTGATCTACAGAGATTACATTCGCCTGTGCTCCTGCACTTTCAATTCCTTCTCCAATTGCCTCTGCCATTGCCTGTGTGTTACCTGTTCCGCTCCAATATACTACTGAAATACTCATGATTTACTATCCTCCTGCTGTTCTATTTAATCAACTATCATTTAACACGCTGCCACATATGCAATATCTCGAATGTTCTTTCCAATCAGATATTCATTTACCGCACTGGTCTTTGCCTTATCATACGCCCAGAAAATCATTTTTGCTCTCCCTGGATTGTTATAGACTTTCCAGTATCCGGAAAACAGACTGTCTTTTCCGTCTTTTTCAATGAAACATTTTACATCATCGATCGGATAATCTAAAAATGCTCCTATCTCATGCGGAAAACAGATTTCTCCATCTGAATACTGACAGACACGTTTCGAGAGACGTTCCAGCATCTTCTCCGGTTCCACGTCCTCATATCCGTAGGAACCTAAAAATTCCCTGACATCTGTCCGTTTCAAATATCTGGAAAACGACTCGCGCCGGTACAATAATACAAGACATTTTCCATGATTTCTTGTCAGAATTTTAAATTTGATCCCTGTTCCTTCCAAGATTTCATAAAGCTCTCTACTGTTTTCTTCCGTAATATTCAAAATACAGGCAATCTTGATTCCTTTCAGAAACGGCGCACACTGCAGAATTAACTGAACCTGCAGACTTTTCATATTATCCATACCAGATAACATATAAGACACTACTTCCTTTGACATTGCATATCCTCATCCGTAATTGATTTTGATTATCATTTGCATGTTTATAATATCATAGAGGTTAGTGTAATGCAACTGTTTTAAATGATTGTCTTTTATCAAAAAAGGCACCATGCATTTTCATACATGATACCTTTTATATTTCCTACGGCTCTGCAATATTATACAATACTTTGTTCAGCATCTTCTCCAAAGCCTCAATTTCTTTTTTATTCATTCCGATTGTCAGCATCTTATCCAGCTTCCGTCTCTGATTCTCCATGCGTCTCTGGATATCGTAAGCTTTCTCCGTCAGGTAAATGTTCTTGCAGCGCTTATCCGTATTACTTGGAACTGATAAGATATATCCCTTTTCGTCCAGCCGTTTCAGCAGACCGGTCACGGTAGGATTTCTGAGATTCAATCCTTTTTCAATGTCCCTCTGTGTCACTTCTTCTTTCTCACAGTCGAACAGATAATCCAGTACTGCACACTGTGATGCGGTAATGCCAAGCGTACGCAGCCGGTTATTAAATTCCTTCTCATACACATTATTTATCTGCTTGAACATAAATCCTATCGTTCTCTTCTTTTGCATACGCCTTATCCTTTCTTTTAATCCCAGATCCTGACAACCTTCTCTTTACTTATCAGCTCATCTTTTTTATCTCACTTCTCGCAAGCACAATTGCAACTACTGCTGCCGCTCCGTCCGCGATCGGACCTGCATACATTACACCATCAATTCCGATAAATATCGGGAATATAATAATGAGTGGCAAAAGAAATAATATCTGTCTCGTCAGAGACACAACTGCTCCCTTTGCAGCTTTTCCGATTGCAGTGAAAAACTGCGAGCAGACCGGGTGGATTCCATTTACAAACGTCATAAACATATAAATGCGGAAATACCTCTCTGCAAACCGGAAATATTCTTTGCTTCCATTTCCGAAAATACTGACGATATGTCTTGGAAATACTTGAAAGCACACAAAACAGATACCGCCGACCGCAAGCGCTATCTGCATGGATCGCTTATAGGTGTGTCTGACTCTCACATAATTGCCTGCTCCATAATTAAAACCCCAGATTGGCTGGCATCCCTGGGCAAGACCGATACAGATTGCCATAAACACCATATTGACTTTTGCAATTACACCGACACACGCCAGTGGAATATCTGATCCATATACAGAAAGAGAACCATAATATCTCAATGTATTATTTAACACGATCTGCACGATTGCCATAGCTATCTGATTGATGCATGAAGCCATACCAAGTGTGAGAATGCCTTTGATATACATTCCACGGGGTTTTAGCATCTCCACTGTCAGTCCCATCTTTTTAAAACGTACAAAATACACAATTACCAGACACCCAGACGCGATCTGACCGATTACAGTTGCCCATGCAGCTCCTTTAATTCCCCAATGGAATCCAAAAATAAACAGTGGATCCAGAATCGTATTGATGATTGCCCCCGTAAGCATACAAGTCATAGAATAAGTCGGGCTTCTGTCTGCACGGATCAGATGATTCCCCCCTGTCGTCAGGATCAGAAAAGGAATTCCAAATGCTGTAATCCCTGTATAATCCTGTGCATAAGGCAGGACGTCTTTTGTAACACCGAATACATGAAGCAGCGGATCTAAGAACAATAATACGATGACCGCGATCGTCACACCGCAAAGCATCAGCATTACAAGTCCTGTCCCTGCATACCTGCACGCACATTCCTGCTCTCCTGCCCCCGAGGACAGATTAAAATTTGAAGCACTTCCAATCCCAAGAAGCAATGCCGTTGCAGTACAGATAATCGTAATTGGAAATGCGATATTAGTCGCTGCATTTCCAAGAAGTCCTACACCTTGTCCAATAAATATCTGGTCTACAATATTATAAAGCGAGCTGACCAGCATACTGATGATTGCCGGGATGGAGAATTTTAATATCAACCGCTCGACCTTCTCTGTTGCAAGCGGATTGACCTTTACACTTTCTTCCAAACCTAACCCTCCAATATTTCTACTAATATTCACGAATGACACTGCTGACTTCGCGAATTGTCTCCATATCTTTGAGATGCTCCAGAGAATCCAGCATCTGGCTTTCTTTGACAGCCTCTGTTACAATAACAAGTTCAGCTACATCAGCGTTCTCGCACTGTTCCTTCTGCATGACTTTTGTAATGCTGACCTTGTGAACACCAAATACCATGGCAATGGAAGCCAGAACTCCAGGTTTATTCTCCACCTGCATACGGAGGAAAAATTTATTTTTCACATTCTTAAAATTCTTGACTGGTGTTGTCCGATAACAGGTACAACTAATTCTTCCGGTACAGTGATACTGCGTGTCACGCACTACGTCGATCACATCTCCGACAACTGCACTGGCAGTCGGGAACTCTCCAGCACCACGTCCATAGAACATTACATCTCCAACTGCATCTCCATGCACAAATACGGCATTAAAAGAATCTCTGACAGATGCCAGTGGGTGATTCTGCGAAATCATCATCGGATAAACACCCACTTCAATTCCATCTTCTGTATTATGAGCCACGCCAAGTAATTTGATAACATTGCCAAATTCTTTTGCATATGCTATGTCTCTTGAAGAAATCTTTGTAATTCCCTCTGTATATACATCCTTGAACACAACTCTGGAATGAAATGCGATGGAAGCCAGAATTGCTGCTTTACGTCCGGCATCTAATCCTTCAACATCTGCTGTCGGGTCCGCCTCTGCATATCCAAGCTCTGTCGCTTTTGCCAATGCTTCATCAAAATCCATATTGTCTTCAAACATCTTTGTCAGGATATAGTTCGTTGTACCATTCATGATTCCAATGACTTCATCAATCTCATTTGCCGCCAGGCATTGCTTTAACGGACGGATGATCGGGATTCCTCCGGCTACTGCAGCCTCAAACAGAAAATCCACACCATGCTCTTCTGCTGCATCCAGAAGTTCTTTTCCGTGCTCAGCAATCAGATCTTTATTAGCAGACACAACATTTTTTCCTGCATTTAAAGCATCCAGGATCATGGTTCTTGCCGGCTCAATTCCACCCATCACCTCAATTACGAGTTGAATCTCATCATTATCAATAATATCTCTCCAGTGATCGGTAAGAAGAGATGGATCCACACCTTCACGCTTTTTCTCCATATTGTGTACAAGAATCTTTACAATCTCAACATCTGCTCCTGCCTTTTTACAAAACTCCTCTTTTTGCTTTTCAATTAACTTATATACCCCACTTCCAACTGTTCCCAGTCCTAAAAGTCCGATTTTTATCTTGTGCGGCTTGCTCATTCCTGTTCTCCTCCTGCTTTATAACATTTTTTTCTTTTTAAAGTAAATACATTCCGCAATAATTACTACGATTGATATTATGATGACACAAATATATCCATATTGCCAGTGAAGTTCTGGCATATTATAAAAGTTCATTCCATACCACCCGGTAATCAATGTCAATGGCATAAATATTGTCGTCACTACTGTCAGAAAATTCATAACTCTATTTTGCTGCAAGGTAATCTGGGTCTGATAAATTTCACGGATCTGCTGAGTATACTCTTTCATCTCCGCGGCATACTGATGCAAACGCTCAGTTCTATGAACATAACGCTCCCAACCCATTTCTTCATCCTGGATTTCATTTCTGTTCATATAAAGCTGCATATGCTCACCCATATTGGTCATCTGATCATAAGACACCATCAGTTCCGAAAAATGTTTCCGATACTTCATAATTCTTTCATCCAGATGTTTCTGGACATGTCCAATTACATTTTCTTCGATTTTCTCCAGTTGTTCTTCAATCTTCTGCATTCTGTACACATCATCATCAATCAGATAGTTTAAGATCATAAGCAAAACTTCATGAAGTCTGCAGTTTTTATAGACATCATTCTTCACATGTTCCATAAGAAGTTGAATCTGATTTGTTTCCTCCACAAAATAAAGAGTCTGCTTATACATGCAAAAGCCAAATACGAACATTTCATGATTTTTCAAATCTGGCACCCGCATAATTCCCTGTACACAATCATGAAAAGAATCTACTTTACAATACCTGACATGATTCATACTGTATAGAAGATTCTTCTTATGTGGAATATATTCCTTAATCTGTTCGTATTCTTTCAGATTCATAATCTGAACCTTCATAGTATCATCTATTTTTTTATCACTTATCCTCTTGTAATCTGCTTCTTGCATCCTATCCTGAATAAGCTGTCCTTTTTGCCAATCCAGAGTGTATGCTTCCATAATCTGCCTCCACTTTTTATCAACATTGTTTCTTTCTGAGATTTGACTCTCATATCATATCATAATTTTTTATTTTAATATATAATGGATGTGGTGAAGTCTATGAAAATTATAATTGCTGATGCAAAAAGTTTAAAAGAAAAGCATTTTCCTATTGAAAAACAAACACCATGTTATCTAACTTATACAAATGAAACAACACATAAAATCATTCATGATAATCTAGAAAAATGTGCAATGTATAGTGGACTTGTTAAAGGAATTGGACCACGTTATTGTCCATCCATTGAAGATAAAGTTGTTAAATTCTCAGATAAACCTCAACATCAAATCTTCTTAGAACCTGAATCAAAAGAAATGAATTCAATCTATGTACAAGGTTTTTCAACATCTATGCCACATGATATTCAAGAACAAATGATTCGTACTTTACCAGGATTAGAAAACTGTACAATCTTAAAATATGCTTATGCGATTGAATATGATGCGATTGATCCATTACAATTATGGCCATCACTTGAAACCAAAGTCATTAAAAACTTATTTACTGCTGGACAAATCAATGGAACAAGTGGTTATGAAGAAGCTGCTGGACAAGGTTTAATGGCAGGTATCAATGCAACACTTAAAGTAAGAAATGAAGCACCTCTTGTCTTAAAAAGAGATGAAGCTTATATTGGTGTCATGATTGATGATCTTGTTACTAAAGGAACAAAAGAACCTTATCGTATGCTTACATCAAGAGCGGAATATCGTTTATTAATTAGACATGATAATGCTGATGAAAGACTTTATGATTATAGTCATAAAATTGGACTTGTTAAAGATAAAGAATATCAAAGATATCAAAATAAAATGAAAGGGATCTATGATGAAATTGAACGTTTAAGTACTATTCGTTTTACCCCAAAAGATGATATCAATGAAATGTTGGAACAAAACAATTCTTCACATTTAAAAGAAGGGGTTTCTGCAAAAGAACTTATTACAAGACCGGAAATCACTTATGATATGATGTTACCTTATATTGATGCACCTGAATTAAGTGAGGAACAAAGAAGAAGAATTACTATTTTAATTAAATATGCAGGATATATTGAAAAAGCTAAAAGACAAGCGCAAAAACAACATCCAAAAAGAAAACGACAAAGACGAAAAATACAAAAGAAAAAACAACAAAGACAAAGAATACAAAAGAAACAACAAAGACAACAACAGCCAGTAAAAATGAATCAACAGCACAGACGGCAGAGAATCAGACAACAGAAGCAAAGCAAGAACAATCTTGTGAATTTCTGATCAGCTGTAAAACAGTTCTCTCTAATAAAAGTGCATTGCAATCCAATTATCAAGTTCCATCTGGCGGGAAAATTTATGAGAAGAAGATGGAGTTTGAAGAAGGCGATACCGTGATGGATGTTCTCAAAAGAACAGGAGTAGATATTGATATTTCTAAAGGATATGTAGCAGGAATTGACGGTTTATACGAATTTGATTGTGGAAAAAACAGTGGATGGATGTACCGTGTCAATGGTAAGTTTCCAAACTATATGGCAGGGAAATGTAAGCTTCATGATGGGGATAAAGTGGAATGGTTGTATACCTGTGTTAGAGGAGATCTGTAGATGATCAAGGCATTAAAAAGAGCCCATCCGTTCGTTGTATTTACTTATTTTGCAGGAATGTTTTTGCTGGCACCATTTAGCAGACATCCATGGATGACAGGAGTGCAGATGATCTGTTTATGTCTGCTGTATTTTTATCATAATCGGAGTTTGAAAAAGTTTTTTCCGTTGATTGCTTTGATCTTGATCGTGGCTGTAACGAATCCATTATTTGTACAAAGAGGAAGAACAATCCTGTATGCAGACACACACGTAAGGATCACGAAAGAAGCATTGCTTTATGGAATTCATTACGGATGTGTATTAGTAAATCTTTTACTGGTCTTTTCAATCTTTAACCAATATATAAAGAAAGAGCAGTGGATCTATTTATCAGGCAGATTCTTCCCTAAACTGGGTGTCGTAACATCCATGGCATTTGGATTGATCCCAAGATATCAAAACCATGCAAAGAAGATTTTAAACACACGAAAATCCTTAAAATCAGAACAGGCTGTACAGCGTGTCATGAATACGGTGTCAATGGAAACGACATGGGCATTTGAGTCTTCGATGAATCAGTTGGATTCGATGAGTGCAAGAGGTTACGGAATTGGGAAACGAACGCATTTTCATTTATTTAGGTGGGAGAGAAATGACTGGATTCATATCGTGGAGATTGTGATTTTGACGATATTAAATCTCTGGGCATACATCCACTATTATTCCAGATTTTTCTTTTATCCGATGATCATTATGCCAGCATTTCAGATGAGAGATCTGTTGTGGATGCTTATGATGACATTTCAGTTTTTATTACCATGCATGTGGAAGGAGAATTTTGATGTACGAAATTAATAATTTAACATTTCGATATATGTTATCGGATAGAAATTCTCTAGAGCAAGTATCATTAAAAATTAAAAAAGGAAAGATCACTCTGATCGCAGGGCCAAGCGGCAGTGGAAAGACGACGTTGTTAAGACATTTAAAAAAAGAACTGCTGCCCAAAGGTAAAAGATCTGGAAAAGTTTTATATGATGGGAAGGAAATAGAACAATTGAAAGACTTGCAGTCTGTAAAAGAAGTTGGGTATTTATTTCAGAATCCATCAGCCCAGATGGTAATGGATACCGTATGGCATGAGATCGCATTTGGACTTGAGAATCTCGGAATGCCTTATGAACAGATGAAGCGAACAGTAGCCGAGATCGTTAATTATTTTGATCTGCAGAAAATATACCATGAAGATACAGACAAGCTATCTGGCGGACAAAAACAATTGGTGAATCTGGCAGCAGTTATGGCAATGCATCCAAAAGTATTGATCTTAGATGAACCAACCGCACAGTTAGATCCAGCGGCAAGGAAAGATTTTCTTGTGATGCTTCAAAAATTACATAAAGAATTTGGTTTAACGATTATTTTAACATCGCATAACTTGGAAGATGTGATGGAAATGTCAGATGAATGTGTGATCTTAGATGATGGAAAAGTTATCGAACAGGGAAATCCGAAAGAGGTTGCAAGACATCTTCAAAAAATACAGCATCCATTGGAACAGTCTCTGCCACAGATTCTTCGGCTGGAAGAGAAATTTCAGATAGAACTGACCTTTTCGATGGAAGAAGCAAGAGAACAGATCAGGAAAAAAGAATATCAGTTGATAAAGAAAACACATTTTGAAAGAAAAACAGTTCTTTCAATTTCACATTTATATGCAGGGTATGAGAAAGGAAAAGATGTTCTTTCGAATCTGTCAGTCGAAGTTAAAGAAGGTGAAATCTTTGCAGCTGTCGGAGCAAATGGAAGTGGAAAATCAACTCTTCTTTCTATGGTAAAGCAGATGAAATTTGATGGAAAATTAAAATGCAAGAAAAAAATCGTCTATATGCCACAAGATCCAACACTATTGTTTGTAAAAGATCAGTTGTTTGAAGACCTTTTGGAGATGGGAAAAGAAAAAGAAGTAAAAATCGATAAATTATTGGAAATGGCGGATCTAATGAGAGAAAAGAAGTCACATCCATATGATCTAAGTGGAGGACAGCAGCAGATGGCAGCGTTGATCAAAGTATTACTTGCAGATCCAGAAATCTTGCTGCTAGATGAGCCGACCAAAGGAATGGACCGGGAACACAGCAGGAAGTTTGGAGAACTTTTACGCAAACTTACAGATCAGGGGAAAACGATATTTATCGTATCGCATGATCTGGAATTTTGTGCTGAGTATGCTGACCGCGTTGGAATGATGTTTGATGGGAAAATTGAGGGAATTGATGAGCCATCCAAGTTTTTTGCACAAAATTATTTCTATACGACAGAGTGTGCAAAGATTACGAGAGATTTTGAGAAAGTGATCATTCTGCCACAGGAGGTGGTAAGCGTATGTTAAATGCGGTGATCATTTTTATGGTGTGTATATCATGTATTCCATACTATTTTAAATATGAAAAGAAGAAACCACAGACAAGAGAAAGTGTCGTGCTTGCAGTGATGATAGCATTGACGGTTG
>ENA-OPCI01001135-OPCI01001135.1-human-gut-metagenome-genome-assembly--contig:-NODE-1135-length-15897-cov-4.316942_pt1 | contig 15897 bp, 9 predicted proteins | sample MGYA00241564_ERZ501479 | MGnify/ENA primary metagenome ERZ501479 (study PRJEB25962, sample SAMEA2042630) | human gut metagenome | biome: human gut; feature: human-associated habitat; material: faeces...
TTGTAAAAGAACTGGACAAGGCATTGCTGGAAGGCAGTGCTGTGAATGAAGGATTGAGCAGTGTCATCAGAGGATATTTCGTACGCCATGTATCCCAGACGCAATAGTGATCATCCAGATGTGGTTCATTGCTCTTCCATCCTGGATTATCGCCTGTACGCAGACGAGGCATCACATAGCTGTGATAAAGCGAGGTATAGAACAGTTGGCGCTGCTCCTTGTTTGCTCCTGAGAATACTATCTTGCCAAGAGTACGGTTCCACTGCTTGCGAGCTGCATCGCAAACCTGCTCAAAGCTATGGTCCTCCAGTTCCACCTCGAGATACTTTGTGGCATTGCGCACACTGCTCATTGAGATGGCAATAATGGCATTCACGGTCTTTGCCTTTACGCCTATCTTTGCATAAAGAGCCTTCGTATCGTTATTTGTTATGGTTACTGTTGCATCTGGATCGTCTATCTTCATTGCGAAATAGACTCTATATGGCTGCTTACTGCCAAAGCCGCCTGCATAGATACCGTAACCAGAAATGAGTCTCTGCTTTTCATTATAGTTTATCTCGCCGCCATTGAACGTACCTTTCACTATAGGAACGATGTCCTGTGGGATGTTATGGCGAAGATCAAGCAGAATATTGTTATTGTTAGGTTTGTTGAATGTGAAGCGATAGAACACACCATGATGTGTTGGTGAAAGTTCTGTACGTATGCCGTAACGTGTCAGTGTTACTGCATAACGATATGGTTTAGCAATCTCATTAGCCTTTGGAGAGTCGTGTCCAGTCTCCTTGGCAGAGAAGCCGTTCTGTGGAGAGAGCAATATCTGACCATAGCGTGACCAGCCAATGCCAGACACATGCAACTGAGAGAATCCGCGTATTTTGTCACTTTCATCGTAACCATTCTGTCCTCCCTTAGGAGTATCAGGCGAAGGGTTAACAGAGCCGTGAGGCAACTGTGGACCTATCACGCAGTTACTGTTGCCATGTACACCCATGAAAAGGTCTACTTCGTCAGCAAGGTCCTGCGCCATAGATGTCGTTGCTATTAGGATAGTCAGTGCAGATAGAAACAGAATCTTTAATTTCATTTTATTAGGTATTGAAAAGACAGGAAGTCTATAATTATCATCCGCTGTCAACTTTTTATATTGAATATTTTTTGCCCGAAGGGACTTATTCCTCCCAAATGTCGTCTTCATCCCACACGCTGTGAGGCTTAGCAAGACACTCGTATTCGGAGGAAGCAGAATCATCATCCTCTTCCTCGTAGACTAAAGTTCCAGTAGGGTTACTACCTGCTAAATTTACAACAGTATTCATAAGTAATACTTTTATTGTTGGAGCAATATAGTTATTTTTCATTGCTTTTAGATTTTTGGAGTCCATTATTTGTTAAAAAACTTACAACCATTCTTAATCACTATACCACGATAATCATTACCAACCTTCTGACCAGCAAGGTTGTACATAACATCGTTTTCGATTGAAGTAGTCTTAATAGATGTGATACCTGTTACTGTAGGATATTCTATGTTGATCTTTGCCGCTGCCGTTGCAACCGAAGGTGTCAAATAAGCACGATTTGCACCTATCATTACAGGTTTTCCCTCAACAACTTTATAGAAACCGACCTGACCATTATGATTCTGAAGAACGTAACTTCCAACTGGAACATATTTACAAGCCCGAACAGATGTTAATGCACCAACTGTCTGTTCTTCTTTCGCCCAGGTAGTTTTTGTGCCATGAAAGTTATATGTACCAGCTGCTGCATTGATAAGAACTGGAGTGTTAGCGGGTATGGATTCTGTTAACTCTGTTGCTATTGCCGTGGCCTCACCTTCCTTATGTGTAAGAGTATATGCTTTCACACCATTGGGAATCGTTGCATCATAAGGCAAAACCAATGTAGAAGCACCTGCTGATGTAACAGTTAAAGGTGTATCAAAAATATTATTTTCAATTGTGAACTTAAATGTCTTCAAATCCAACGTTGCTTTACCAACTCCGAAAGTTGTAACTGAATAATCAAAATTTGAAGTTACATCATTTGGCCAATAATAGTTCTGATTGCTTGTTATCTTGAGTTTTACTGAACTTGCAGCAATAGTGAAATACTCAGAAATTTTAAGATCAGAGTCAGGCTCCCCTCCAATGATAGGACCATTAAGCAACATCAGTTTCTGCTTATTACAATAGGAATGAACCTTACCGTTATCATCAACCATTGCATAGAATGTTACATCTTCGCCATCTTCATTATATATAGTGAATTCCTGAGCAGCACTAATTGCACTACCTAAGTCACCAGCACCCTGTTTATCAAGAGCACCAAAGTTGTCAGTATCTACACAAGCAAACTTATGAACGTTACTCCAGCCTTCATTCTCTGCATATGTATCACCATGTTTTGATGCCCACTTATTAGTCTTAAAATACTTATTCAGATGAATCGTACAAGTATAAAGGTTTTCTGTACCAGGAACAAGCGTCATTTTGTAATCCTTATTTGCTTTGATATCATCTACCGATCCGCCCCAGTTTGTTTCCTTATCGGAACGATGAGCAAAAACCGGCTTGACAATAATTTCTCCAGCCATGGATGACAAAGCAACAGTTACACACGCCAAAAGTATTAAAAGTTTCTTCATTGTTAGTTGTTTTAATTAGTTATTATTACGAATACAAAAATAGCATAAATTGACATTAATAAATACAACAAACCTGCAACAAAATTGAAAAATATTGGCAAATTTCCATTGTTACATGTTGTTTTTGCACCATATCAGCGCCTGCATATAATAATAGTCTGCATAGTTGATAGAAGCATCCAATTCGTAACCTGCAGGCATATTACCTACACTATGTAATAAAATTGCAGAATTTTTCTCACGGCTCTGATACCTACAAGAAGAGAGTTCCTTGATCATCTTCACGGCTGCAGAATAGTAACGGCGTGAGAGATTCTCATTATCCTCAAGCTTTGAAAGCTGAAACAAAGCAGAGCTGACAATTGCAGCAGCAGAAGCATCACGAAGAGCATTTGGAATCATAGGATCGTCAAAATCCCAGTAAGGAATCATGTCCTTTGGAAGACGGTCGAGATAACACTTGGTGACCTTCTCGGCAAAGCGAAGGAATGTCTTATCACCTGTCTCACGATAGACCATGGTATAACCATAGATAGCCCATGCCTGACCACGTGCCCACATTGAGTTATCACTGTAACCCTGGTTCGTGAGGCAACGCAAGAACTTACCTGTATGGGTGTCGTAAAGAGCAACATGATTATTACTGCCATCACGACGGAACTGATTTTCCATTGTCTTACGTGCATGACTCACTGCAATGTCATAATACTCGCGAGAAGCACCATTCTTTGCAGCAAAGAAAAGCAGTTCCAAATTCATCATGTTATCCATTATAGTATTGTGAGGCCATCCCTCTCTTATCATGTGAGGCCATGAAAGGATTGTTCCTGCCTGAGGATTATACAGTTCCGCAAGACGTTCTGCACCTTTCAGCAGAATATCACGATAGTGCTTGTCACCTGTAATACGATATGCATTACCATAACTGCAATAGAGCTGAAAACCTATATCATGGTCTATCTTATGCTTAGGATCAAGGAGCCGCTCAAGAGTTGCTGTAGCATGTTCTGCCTTCTCCTTTATATAAGGGTCTTTTGTTGCTTCATAATCCATCCACAGTATTCCAGGCCAGAAGCCACTGGTCCAGTCGGCAAAGTTGGTTGTCTTCCAAACCTTTGAGTTTGCATTTATACTACGTGGAAATATTGTATCAGAATGAATAGTCTGCTCTGTGAGTCGAATCTGTTCATCACAATACTTTAGGTTGCTATTAATCTGATGTGCGAAAAATCCCTCGTGTGCATCAACAGCTGTATATGTTAATGACACGAATGCACATAATAGGCAGAATCGATAGTTCTTTTTAATGTTCATTGCGGTTCATAATTTTCCACAAAAATACAGAAATACCGATTCTGCCTATGAAAATATTCTTTTTTCGAATACAATTTTATTGCACAAACACGGAAAATGCAATATTATTCTATTCCAAAACGACAGTTTTACCAGCCAGTTGCCAAGTATTAAGTTTTACGATATGTTTTTTGCCATTAATAGTAATCTCCACCTGCTCATGATGACGAGAAGGATCACTTACATAAAAGCGATTATCATGCTTCATCACCATGCATGATTTGTCTGCTGAGATTGTTTCAAATCCCGTCTTTATACTTCCTGCTTCGTAGAAGATTACATATGTGAGTGAGCCATCCTTGCTACTTACTGCCTGCAGAGAATCACTATTTTGAAGAATATCATACCATGGTGACCTTACATCGTTGGTATTTGGCATCACTGCATAGGCATAGCTGCTTCCTGCAGGTTTTATTCCATTACTTATTGCAAGTGTAAACACATCTTCACTAACTTTATCCTTGGCATAATCAACTCCCTTGATGCAGTTCTCCCATGTACCTTTTCTATGCTGAACAGATGATAAAACCTCATTATCCGACAAAACCTCATATGCATTGCCATTATGGAAGAACCAGTTGTTATCATGACGAACATCGCTCTTCTTCAGACATTGCTCTATAGTAGTGACAATAGTGTCATTAGAACTGCTGTAGATATTACTTCCAAGACAAACATATCCCTCATCAAAGAAGAAATAACCTTTACGAGCACGAAGATCAGAACGCTGTGAGCGGAAGTCAAAGCCTGCTGCACCATATAAAGAATCACATACAGCACCTGCAAATACTGTCTCAGAATGGCGTACAAGAACCTCATTCATTGGTGGCATCTTCGCAACAAGCGGTGTTGTAGTACCAGGAATCATGCGGAAATCGAAGACAGGCTGAATGCCCTTATATTCACGACCTACCACAGAAAGCATACAAGCGCCATCACCACGGAAGTGATTACTGATACCCTCACTATTATGTGCTGCCTCCATATTGGCATTACGCTCAGAGTGCATACGTACTGCAGTCTGCCATTGTGGGCGTGAGAATGTAAAGTAATCTGTCTGCCAAAAGAGATATGCATAGCTCAAATCATATTGTGCAGAACCATTCTGAATATCTATGATATGCCTTAATTCGCTTTCACGATAGCCATCACTAAACTGCAGAAGTTGCTCTGCATAGTCGTTCTTTACCTCTCCTACCCAAGGGCGAGAGAGTTCACGATTGAATGCTGAAGGCTCAATGAATTTACCTTTCACCAGATGGCGGCACACACCATCCAGATAATAGTCAATCATAAACTGAACATGTTCTTTGGTGAATGCAAGAGGTGTCCCTTTCAACAGACGTTCCCAGTAACAGAACTCATGTAGTAGTTCCTGACCGTATGTCATTGTGCTATTCACACGGTCGCCACGATGGTGGAAACTCATGTCTGCCTGTACTCCACGCCCTGCATGCATCCAGCCATTGCGTACCTCCATGCCACCACCAGCATCATACATTATCTCCTCGATTGGAGCAATGCGTGCCTCAGCCTCAATCTTGCGGAATATGTTCACTACCCCAGAACTGTCATGCTGCCACAGCAAAGCTTTTGCATGATTGCTCAGCACCTTTGAACGGTCACCACCTGGGCGAGCTGGATAATCGTCGCTATCAATGACACGCAAAGCCTCAGACACTGGTCCATGAAGATTTGCAGGGATGTCATCATCAAGGATATATGCCAAGTTGAGAATTCTGCAAGGAATACCTATCTTCTGATACCACCAGTTATCGTTACGAAAATGGCCATCAAACCAGAATCTAAGACCATTAGTAATCTTCTGCAGATCAGAAGTACGTTTCCTTGTACTATTCTCATAAACAAGTGCCATTGCAATAAGACGGTCAAGATGTCGTTCTAACTGCCAAAGAGAACGTGAACGGTCAGAATAATCGATATCCTTCCATGTACCCTTTGAAGTTACAGTCTTGAAATACTTATAAGCATCACTATCTATTGCCTGTGATAGAAACTCGCTTCTGACGTGTCCACGAATATTTTCCATCTGAGCTGAAGCACAGAATGGAAATAACAGTAATAGGATAAAAAGAGTAATATGTTTCATCAATGCAAATATACGAAAAATTTAATAACCGCAGGTAATTTTTCCTCAGAAAAACACCTGCGGTCATTCCATCTAACTCATAACTGACTTACTTACGTATAACTTTCTTTCCGTTAATAATTACCATACCCTTAAAGTTCTTGTCTACACGTTGGCCTGCGAGGTTGTAAACAACTTCATTGTCATGTGTTTTGTTTACAGTGCTAACAGTATTGATACCTGTTGGATCATCAAGAACCCAGTTGGTGATGTACTTATCCATGATACCCATTGTTGACTTTTCAACATTGTAGTTACCATAGAGAGCATTCTTATCTGGCTGAATACTCAGTTCGTTAGCTTCATACATAGCACCACCACACCAATATGTTGCATTTACCTGATAGCTGCGGAAGAAATCAAGAGCCTCATCGATAACTGTCATCCAACGCTCATCACTTCCAGTCTTTGCACCCACATAAGGTACGCCAAATTCGCCAATGAGAGCTTTCTTGTTGTTTACCTTACACCACTCAAGGAATGGAGCAAAACGTTTTCTGAAATCAACTTCCTGGTACCCCTTCTGATATGTACCAGAGTTGTCCTTATCGAAGTAACCATGAGCCTCGAAGACAATTTTGTTCTGGGGGTCAACGAGATTAGCAAGATCCCAATTGCTGCTTGCCTTATAGCTCCAATCTACAGTTGAAGGGTACTCTGGATACAGCTTGTCACTGCGGTTACCGTAGATCCACTCGTATGCTGATGCCCAATTAGCACCCTCAACGATGATCTGTGCCTTTGTATCTACAGTACGAATAGCATTTATAGCTGCCTGAAAGATTGGAACCAAATTTGCAGCACTTACCTTTGGTTCATTCTGTAGGTCATAGCCCCAAATATTCTTGTTGTCCTTGAATGCTTCTGCAATCATCTTCCACATACGAGCAAACTTTTCTGCGGTATAAACCTCATCACCGAGTTTCTGCTGTGTACCATTAATCGTACGCTCTGCATAATCGTGTGCATCAAGGAATACCCACATACCAAGACGCTCAGCCTCATCAACAACAGCCTTCATAGCTTTAATATCACTATTTGTCTGATCATAGTCAAGAGTTTCACCATCGAGATCCTCAAGTACACGTGCTGCACGGAAGGGGAAACGAATCAGACGAACTCCCTTAGCCTTATAGTAATAGAGGTCCTGCATCCTAGGATAAATATAATCTTTACCGAATGTACCAGGAACAGAACCACCAGAAGCAGAAGCAAGGTTTACACCAAGCATTGGCTCATCCATTGGAGGAAGTTCACCAGCTGTGTTGTCCTGAATTGTAGGATACTTTGTTGGATCATAGTCAGAACCTCCCTCTGTTGGCTGACCCCAGAAATAGATATTATCTACATAAAGAGTTCCCTTACCGGTCTTGCGGATACGGAATCCAGCCATACCTGTAGCGAAATCACGACCAACGAAGTTTGCAAGAGGAATATCCAAAGATACCCACTGATCAGCAGGAAGCTCACGCCAGTTAGCATCACCATTAGCTGTCTCGTAAGTGATAGGCTCACTCCAGAGCTGGAATCCCATATTGAATGTCTCAACCTTATCAGAAGCAGGAGTATAAAGATCAATATGTACATAACCCTTATCGCTTACATCGCGCTGACCAAGGTTGATAGCACACCAGTCAAGGTTTGTGATACGGCATACCTTGTGAGTAGCATCGTGATCAAGAACCTCTACAGTAGCCTTAGAATATGTTGTTGGCTCAAACTTACCGAACAGAGGAGAATACTCATCGGTGAAAAATGCCTTAACATCACTTGCAGGAGTCTGAGGAGTTGGAGCGAGAGGGATTGTGATACCGCTTGTAGGTGGAGTATCACCACCGCCACCTTCAGAACCACCATCTGTGGTACCCTTTGCGCCTTCAGTCTTTGAGAAGTAAACGTTGTCGATGATCATCTCACCTACACCGCTGTGCTTAAAACGAATTTCTGATATATTTGAAGCGTCAAGACCCTTAGCTGTGAAGTCAGCAACCTTGATGTTAAGACTTGTCCACTTACCTGCGGCGAGTGTTGTTGTTCCTGTATAGTATGAGGAACTGCCATTCACGAGGATAGGCTGTACACTTGCCACTTTTTCATCTGGAACGTAAAGGTCTACGTGGAGATAAGTCATATCAGAAGCATCAACAATACCACCAAGGTCAAACTTTGCCCATGTGTAGTTAGTGAGCTTCATTGCTCCGTCGTTAGCTGTTAACAGGATAGTCTCAGCAGCATAACCGTTGTTACCACCTACAGCCTCAAATTTAGCAGCTACTGGTACGTAAGCGTCAGAATAGACAGACTTCACGTCATCTGCAGCATTTGTTGGTGTTGGAGCTGGTTTCAAACCAGAAACAGAAGGTCCTGGAGTTGTACCACCAGGAATGTCACCATCCTCATTAAAGAAATACACGTTGTCGAGATAAATCAGACCTGTCTTATTAGCAGGATCCTTGAATGTAAGGTTGTTGACTGCGGCCAGACCTACTGCCTGGAAGTCAGCTACCTTCAAAGTTACGCTTGTCCATTTACCTGGAGTAAGAGTCTGCTTACCAGAGTAAGCTTCATTCTTTGCTTCTACATTATACATACCAGGCTGAACAGATGTCGTTACATTATCCTCTGGTACATATACATCGAAATGAATCTTTTCAAGACCTGTGAGGTCAACAGTTGTTGCTCCCGGGATATCACCAAGTGCGAAATGTGCCCAACGGAAACCTTTTACCTCAAGAACCTTGTCTGTAGTACCCTCGATTGTTTTCTCTGACAGCTGTACACCACTATTGTTATAACAGTTGAAGTTATAATATGGTTCATACTCATCACAGAACATAGAGCGAACCTTTGAAGCTGCAACAGTTGGCTTAGGAGCAGATACTGTAGGCATTGTATTTGCAGGTTCCTTAGTTGTGTAGAAGTACACATTATCCATATAGAATGTGTTACCCGGCGTTTTGGTCATTGTCATACGCAGCACCTGTGTATTGCTGAAGTCATATCCATTGAATGCAGACAAAGGAATATCAACACTTGTCCACTGTCCTGCAGGAGTGTCTGTGTTATATGCATCAGCATATTTTTCACCACCACTCCAGAGAGAGAAACCAAAACGAACCTGAGAAACACCACCCTCAGCAGGAGAGTATACATCAGCATGGAGATATTCCATATCTGATACATTACGACCACCTACAGATATAGCCACATAGTCACCAGAGAGCTTTGCCACTTTATCTGTGGTACCAGCAATCTGAATAGTATTAAGGGTTGCGCCATGTGATCGTTCCCACTTTGTGAATGCTTGATAGGCATCACTGAACGCCGACTTCACCATATCTGGATTTACCGTTGGCGTTGGTGCTGACACTGTTGGATCCTGGGCAGAAGCACCAAAACAACATGCCAGCATTACAATTGCTAATAGTAATTGTTTCATATTAATTTACAGTTGATAAGTTAAAGTGTCGGATTACTTTCTGATCATCTTCTTACCGTCTACGATAACGATACCCTTGTAGTTCTTTTCTACGCGCTGACCTGCAATATTATATGTATGACCTGTCTTTGAATTTTTCTGCATTGTCACATTCTCTATACCTGTTGCACCATCAGCAAGAATTGTGTTCTGAGCGGCAAAGGTATCATTATTATGAGCAATGATGTTTGTCATATAAATAAGTGTTGGATAAGGATTAACTGTTGCATCTACAGCCTCACCACCAAGCTTGAAGACATTAATGCAACGCTGTTGAATCTCATTTTTCTTGCTCCATGCAAAAGATGACATATCAATATCCAGACGAACCCACTCACCAGCCTTCAAGTCTATGACAGGAGAGACGAACTTCTCACCAGGCCACCAGTTCTGCATTGCAAAGTCGAGTTTACCATTTGCGTTTGCCCATATATCAAGGTGAAGATACTTATACTCACTGAGATCAAGAGTACTACCAAACTGCTCTGGGAGAAAATCGAGATTGTCAATACGGATAGCAGCACCATCACCGGCCTCATCCTCACTGACAGTACAAGTCTGACCCCATTTTACAGGTGCCCAGTTGCTTGCAGAATTGCCTTTACTGTCCTTGATAACCTCAAAATAGGTGTCTTGGTCGGCTGCGAAAATTACACCAACTTCACCTGGATCAATGTCAAAAGTTGGAGGAGTAGTTACTTCCTGAGCCTGAACGGCTGTTGCCATACATGCGATTGCGCTTACTGCGAATAATTTGGTAAACATGTTCATGATTTTTAAATTTTTAGTTATTGAATTTATGGTGGCAAAGGTAAAAAAACAACGGTTCTTTTTATGCAAGAATATTGCTATCGGATGCAAACATCTTGCTAAAAAGAGCCGTTGAGAATATAATTATATTGTTTTTTACTACATATTATAGCGTTTTATGCTGATTACACCGCCAGAAATTGATTTTAGAGAGTTGATGTAGATATAAGCGCGAAATTTACCATCACCTGTTTCAATCCACATACCACCCTGCTGTTTCATGTTGATGCAATAGTTTGGCATGCCATCGAGCTGAATTGTTTCGAAGTCGATATCGTCAATATATGTACCTTTGTTTGGTTCATCTGTGAGATGACCATCAATAATACCCCACTCCTTACGCAGTTTAAGATCACGAGTGAATGTCTCAGGAACTGTGAGATTGTCGAGCCACTCCTTATCAGCAACAGGTGCTGCAAAAGTATGTCCGAAGTTAACACCCTCACTGGTCTTGTTACGCCACAGATAAACAAGGTCAATCTTCTCAGGAATCTGCCGTGCCTCTGCCAGTGTGTAAGCAGCCATATCTTCAAGAGAGATATAGCAACGTGTCTTTGTCAGAGTGATGTTACGCTTCAGATACTGCTTGCATATTTTGTAAGGACCCATTTCTACAGTTTTCACCTGTCCGTCCCTTGACTTAGCTGTAAACTTGAATGTTACTTCCTTGCCACGTGCCTCCTCTGGAATCACGTAGTAGTAACGCAGTGTTGCAGCACATGTATCGGTAGTGAATGTAACAGTAGTCTTGTTTCCATTGTTCACACTTGGAGAACCAACCTCAACAGGAACATCCATACCAGATGAATTGGTATAATATGAATTATTCTCAAGATATGTTCCCTCTGCACCAGCAATAGATGCCTCAACAGTGCATGACTCTATCTGCCCTGAACCATAAGGCATCGCCATGGCATAGGCAAAATAAATCTGATTTCCAACAACATTTGGGCCAAGTGTACGCTTCAGACAACGTGAATTCAGCTCATTTGCTCTGGTCTCTTCTTTGTCTGAACAACCCACTGTGCCTAATGACAGGACCATGATGGCCAGAAGAGTTAATATACTAATAATATTACGTTTCATAATTGATTATTGTTTTTTCTGCTGAACTGTTATAAAAATAGTGTAAGTCTTGCTGACGCGACGACTACCTGAAATCACGGTATATTGACGTGGATTCTCCAGATCTGAGAAATCTGTGATTCCTTCAATCTTTGGTGAGAGCTTAGCATCAGTAACTAGAGAGAACTTTGGATAGAGATGCTTCAGATCTGTACCATAGGCAACAGTAATACGGATGATACCATTCTCATTGTCAATCTCTGCATCGCCCACCTTTACTGTAAGATGGTCTGTACCTGTGAGGTCAAAGTTACTAACATAACACTCGTCACGGTCAGTGATAAGAAGACCGTCCTCATCGACAGGGTTGTCATAGCAGCCTGTGAACATCACCAGCGCTGCAAACATCATTATACTTGAAATTATCTTTTTCATATTTTCTTTGCTTTAAAAAAAATTATTATCTCCAAGGCTTATTCTGAGTGAGGTTAGAGTTCTTATTACGCTCACTCTCAGGAATCTGAAAGATATAGCACTGCTGATACTGTAGGATTGGAGAGTTCACCCAGTACTGGTTCTCCTGTGCGCCAAACACGTCATACCATGTATAGCCAGTGCTCCCTGGACCACCATAGATATTCTCCAGACGACGCCAGCGACGAAGGTCGAAAACACGCTGTCCTTCACCGATAAGCTCTACTATACGCTCCTGCTCAATAGCATCGAAGAATGAGTCGTGATCAGCATACTTATCAGCCTTCAAAGCAGGAAGGTTTCCTCTGTGACGAATACGATTTACAAGTGCTACACTCGTTGGAGTTGGACCATTGATCTCGTTATCAGCCTCAGCATACATCAGGAAGACATCAGCCAAACGAATTACAGGCCAGTTGAAGTCACCATCAGTACGATCCTGACCAGCATAGTTACGGATGAACTTACGGAACACATAACCTGTTGTTGACAGTACGTTATATGATGTATAGTTTACTTTCTTGTAAGAGTCGCCATCCTCCTCATACACATCAAGAGGACCTTCCCAGTTCTTGTACTCGTATGGTGACAGGCCAGTCTCCTTAAGAGACATCATACCCATAATCTGTTCGTAGTCCCACATGATAGTAGCTTTCATACGATAGTCACGGTTAGCATAGCTCTCAGGATTAAGAGAAGAGTTCTTCGTCACACGTGCATTGTTGCTTGGTGACATAGCAACGAGAGGCTCACAGAAATCACCAGTCTTTGTTGACTGATAACGGTCAACAATATTTGCACGAGGGTTCACCCATGACTGAGAGTACTGAACGGTACGACCAGCAAAATCACGCATGAGCTGCTCACCCTGGTTTGTGCTGCTGCCACCCTGCTGGAATGTGAATACAAACTCACTATCACCATTTGCCTTTGGAGTGAAGAGATAGAAATAGTTTGGAAGGTTTGTTGCACCACCAAGTTTCTTTACCTTACCTGTCATGTCTACGCCATTGATCTTTGTACCCTTTGGCCACATCTCTGCAGGACCATCGCATACACCTGGCTCACCACCACGGTAGAGATCAAGGTTGAAATCGTTGATAACCTTACCGAAATCCTCACGAGCTGCCTTATAAGCACGCTGCGCCTCAGCTTCACTTGGCGTAAATGTGTCCAACTCTGGCCAACCATAGTGGTTCCAGCTTGCCCAATACAGATTAATCTTGCCTCTAAGTGCGATAGCAGCTGGCTTGCTGTAACGCCCCTGTACACTTGCCTTAGCAGGAAGAACCTGCTCAATCTCGTCAAGATCAGCAATAAGTTTTGCATAAATTTCAGAAATAGGAGTACGAGCCATGCTCGCTACCTCTGCATTACTCTTTACATTCCAGTCTATATATGGTACATCACCCCACCATGAGATAAGACGGAAATATATCAGTGCACGCATGAGTTTACATTCTGCAATAATAACTTGCATTTTCTTTTTCACCTCTTCGCTTTGAGTGTTGTCACGCATTGTACTTACATGGTCTATAACATAGTTTGCATGGTCAATGGCACCATAACAATACTTGTACATATTCTCAAACCATCCACCAAATCCCCATGGCAGGTAATCCCAACGCCCCATATAGGCCCGTCCATTGTTACCACTATTTGAAAGAAATGAGTTTCCACGCATTTTCACATATTCTCCCATACCATCAAGATAGTAGTCGCGATTGAAAAGGTAACGTGTGTCAGAAAGCACACCTGCAAGAGCTGATGTTGCATCCGCTTCTGTTTTCCAATATTTTCCTGATGAAAGAGCATCTGTAGGCTCCTGCTCCAACAGGTTGTCACGGCAGGATGCTAAAGAGAGCGCTGCCAGGAAGACAAGTGAAAGTTTATACATATTTATATTCATTGTTGTTTTATTTTTAATTACCCACTTAGAAAGAAAGATTCAGACCTACTGTATATGTCTTTGTTGTAGGATAAAGGTCGCCAGAGCCTGCAGGTTTCTCAGGATCCAATCCCTCATAACCAGTGATAGTGAGAAGATTTTCTGCACTGAAATACACACGAAGGTTCTCTACATAAAACTTCTGTGTCAAGCCCTTAGGAAGTGTATAACCAAGCTGAATATTTTTCATACGGAAATAGTCCATATTGCGCAAATAGAATGCATTATCGGTAGCATTTGTTGCATTACCACCAAGACGAGGCCATTCTCCTCCACGATTTTCCCATGACCAAGGCTTATTTATATGATCTGTTGTAGAAGTATAACTCTGCGTTGGAAGAATTGTCTGGTTAAACTTGTTAATCCAGATATCCTTACGACCAGCACCGCCTTGCCACAGCATAGCAAAATCAAAGCCCTCATAACTCGCCTTTACATTCAGTGCAAAGTTCATTGTCGGAGCATCACGCAATGAACTTGCATTCGCAATTTTATCATTTGCATCAAGAATTCCATCACCATTTGTATCCAATCGAATGATATCACCAGGTTTGGCTCCCTGGTCTGCATAGTTATATATATCTTGGAATGTCTGTGCCAAAGTTGGCAAAGCATCCATATAGTATACAAAGTGATATGGCATATTCAAGTATACATAACCCTTATCGAGGAACTCACCCCATTTTTCGAGATTCATACGGTTGTATGAAAAGTTACCTGTTACAGAGTATTTTAGCTTGCCAATATTATCACGCCATGTAATATTTGCCTCAAAACCACGGTTACGGAGGTTTCCTAGGTTAGCCTTTGGTGCTTCATAACCTCCTGAAAGAAGGATTGACATCTGTGAATTCTGCAACATACCCGTTGTCAGACGATCATAATAATCGAACTGGGCAGATAAACGGTTGTGGAAGAAGTCAAGGTCGAGACCAAGATTGAAGACACCAGTTTTCTCCCAAGTAAGGTTCTCATTCAGCATTTTCTGATACGTGAACCCTGTTGCAATACTGCCATCGAACATATAATTGTTCTGTGTCATAATCTCACGCTGCTGATAAGCGCCAACACCACTATTGTTTCCCAGCTGACCATAAGATACACGAAGCTTAGCATTGTCGAGCCACTTCTCTACATATGGTTTTATCCAAGATTCCTCAGAGATACGCCATCCCAAAGAAGCTGATGGGAAGAAACCATAACGATGTCCTTTGAGGAACTTAGAACTACCATCAACGCGGCAATTAAGTTCCATAAGATAACGGTCAAAAGCAGAATAGTTCACACGACCAATCCATGAACGCAACCCTTGACGTGCAGAAGTTCCTGCTGTTATCTGCGTTGTTGTAAGGGCTGAATTAATTTCAGAAAGTGAAGGATGGATACAATCCTTACGACCAGTAGTATTTGAACGGCTGTACCAGTACTCCTCACTATAAATACCGAGTAACTTCAAGCTATGATTCTCACCGAACTTTGTCTCGTAGTTCAGACGGAAGTTCATCAGAGTTTTATAGCCGTTCTTATTTGTATCTGTGACACCAGAGTTTGCAGCTACATACCATAAATCCTTATATGAATCGGTCTGATAGTTATATGACTGTGTTGGAGTTGGAGCATCCTTATAATACTGATTGTAGTAACGCAGAGAATAATCCAGACGTGCTGTGAAACCCTTAAAAGGCTTGAAAGCGATGAAGGCAGAGCCATTGAGCTCCTGACGATTCTCACGTTTCACACTGTTTTTATATACGGCAAGTGGATTGAATGCCTCAGGAAGTTCACCGTATGCCATTGGACCACCATATGTACCTGTTACCGAATCATATGGGTAAATACCAGCAATAGCTGTTGAAATACGGTTATCCTCACCATTGAAGCCATTACTCTGACAATATGAATAGTTACTCCAGTTACCGTCAATCTTCATGCCGACCTGCAGATTCTTAAGAATATCATAGTCGTAG
>ENA-OPCI01001141-OPCI01001141.1-human-gut-metagenome-genome-assembly--contig:-NODE-1141-length-15824-cov-4.662376_pt1 | contig 15824 bp, 15 predicted proteins | sample MGYA00241564_ERZ501479 | MGnify/ENA primary metagenome ERZ501479 (study PRJEB25962, sample SAMEA2042630) | human gut metagenome | biome: human gut; feature: human-associated habitat; material: faeces...
AGGTTCTTTCTGTATAGATTAGCAAAGGTGTATGCATAAAGGGAAATTAACAAATATTAATCCCCCAAGAATTACAACTGAGCCAAAAATGAACATGGATGCTACAATTTCAGTGGTTTGTTACAAATCCAAGACCCTATCTAATGGCGAACACCCTCTAATGCTTCGTATCAGTAAAGACGGAAAGAAGAAATATCAGAGTTTGGGAATATCTGTAAATCCCAAGTTTTGGGACTTTCAGAAAAATAAACCGAAACCTAAATGTCCTAATTTAGAGTATCTTCAAAAGATTATTCTTGATAAGAAGTTGGAACTTCAAAAGAAAAAGCTTGAAATAAAGTCCGACCAAAAAGAATATTCGGCTGCAACTCTGCTTGAAGCAAATGCCAATCTATTGGTTGCCAAAACTGTAGATTGCTTTTATAAAGAAATAATTGCTCAATGTGAGATTAACAACAAATGTGGCAATAGACTGGTTTACCTTAATTCCTATAACTCTTTGAAAAGATTTACTAACGGAAAACTGGAAATCCCTTTTAACTCCATAAATGTGGCATGGCTCGAAAAATATGAAAAGTGGCTCCGGAGTAATGGCAACAAAGAAACAACAATCAGTTTAATGTTCCGTACCTTACGAAGCACATATAATAAAGCAATAAAAGAAAGATGTGCCCATTTGTCTGATTATCCTTTTCAAGAATATAAAATCAGTAAATTCGACACTTCTACTCAAAAGAGAGCCATAGCTAAAACAGATATGTTGAAGTTTACAGAAACTTCCCAACCGATAGGACAAAAGAAATATGTGGAGTTAAGTAAAGACATTTTTATATTCAGCTATCTGTGTGGCGGTATAAACTTTACTGATATTGCCAATTTAACACAAGAGAATATCGTCAATGGTAGGTTACACTATATCCGTCAGAAAACTGGTAAGCTAATCAAGATTGGAATACCCCAAGAAGCTATGCAAATTATAAAAAAATACACCGATGAGAGTAATGGTTATCTATTCCCGATATTGAATGTAAAAGTCCATAAAACAGCTTTACAGAAGCAGAATAGGATTCATAAAATACGTGGCAAGGTGAATGACATTCTAAGGACACTCGGTAAGCGATTGGGAATTGAAGCTAATATAACGACCTATGTCGCTCGCCATTCATTCGCAAGTGTTCTTAAAAAATCGGGAGTAAACATTGCATTGATAAGTGAAGCATTAGGGCATTCAGACTTGGCGACTACTCAAATATATTTGGATAGCTTCGACAACGAGCAAGTAGATGAAGCAATGAAGAATTTGCTATAATGAATAAATCTCCATTTGCTGCAATGTAGGTGGAGATTATTTTTTTAATTTTGCATAATGATAAAAAAATGCCAAGATGGATAATATAAACATGCAGGAATTAATATCATTTATAAATTGGGAAGAACTTAGAATATGGTTACTTTTTCTATTTGGAATAATAGGAGGAGTTATAACCATACGCTCCTTTTCATTAAACAATGAACAGAGAAGAATTGACAACACATTCAAGGTTTTGGATTTTTTGAGAAGAAATATCTCAAAGGAGCAAATAAATGCATTTATAACACTTTTTCAGGCAAATAATCCTTTAGGTGTTCCTTATGATGAATTTCATTTTAGAAACGGAAAAACAGAAAAAGTTTCAGTGTTTGTGTTCTTCGTGGTAGAGCTTGTTGATGAGTTTGACCATCTCCTTGGCTTCCGGCTCGGCGTCCATGCAATCAATGAACTTCCTCTTGATGTGCTGCAGGCAGGCTATCCTTGTTATATTGGGGAAATCGTCGCCCTGTATCTTTCTGTAGAAGCTTGCCGCATCGCTGTGCATGGTGCCGTGATAGCCGTGGAGCTCATCGTAGATGACATCTCCGGCGCGCGAGCCGTCTCGGTAGACGACATACAGCAGTCCGCTCTTCTGGCCCACGATGACCCAGAAGTAGCCTTTCTTCACACCCTTTCCCTTGGAGTTCTTCTCCGGGACAAGTATCTTGAAGTAGGTCTCGTCCGAAGCGATGTAGTCGTCGCTGAGCACCGCCTTGCGTATGGCCTTGTAGAAGTTTTCCAACGTCTCCGCCGCCCTGCCCAACAGGAAGCCGGCTGTCGGTTTCTTGAGGTTGAAGCCCTGGTCTTCAAAATAATGGATGATCCGCTCCACTGGCATGGCATACATATAGCGCAATTGAAGAAGTCCGGCGACAAAGGACGAGGTGTAATTGGAGTTCATAAATACAGCCGGTGGGGTCTTTGGCTCAAACACCTTGCCGTCCTGCGTGAAGCGGTGGAGTCTGTAGATTACTTTCTTGAAGTGCCCCGGTACATAGACGTATCTCGTACAGAACTGATAGTCCGGCGTGCCGTCCTCCTTCATCTTCTCCAGTGGATGTGCCTTGAGCTTGTCGAAGGATGGGTCATCAGGATAAACGTCCTTGTATTCCACCTCGCACTCCTCATGGATGTCTCTCTTGGCACCGTTGTTGCCACGGGCCTTCCGGCGGATGCTCCTGGCCTCGTCAAGAACTTTCTTTTCCTCGTCTGTAAGCTGCGGCTTCTCCACCTGCTGCTCGCTCTCCTTCTCAAGAAGTTTGCTTACGCCTTTGAGCTTGTTGTTGCTTTTTTGAAGCTCCATCTCCTTCTTTCCGGCTTCTTTTTCCAGGGATGTTATGACAGAGGTCTGTTCAGCTACCAGGCCGGTAAGGGCCGTTAAACGGGCCAACAGCTCGTTTACCCTGTCGGTAAGAGCGGTTATCCGCGCATTGGCGTCCTTCAACTGATCCATCAGCGATGCTATGATTTCGTCCTTTGTCATAGTACAAAGGTACTAAATTTATCTGACAATCAAGCATGTTTTGATGATTATTTATAGATTATTTTGCTGTATATCAAACAGTTAGATGTATTCTAAACTTCAATCTTAAATCTCTTGCGGTATCTCGCAGACCGGAGCGAAACGCCCTGCATGATCAGAGAAAACGTCTTCCAGGGCATCCTGTAGCCCCCAGTGGCCTCGTCGAACTTGGGTATCTCGAAGGTGCCTTTCTCAAGGCGCTTCTGATAAAGAACGAATCCATCGGTGTCCCAACGAAGCAGCTTGATGCTCTGATGATTCTTGCCATAAAAGATGAAAACACTGCCAGTAAGGGGTGACATCTTCATCTCTGAGCGCACGAGTTTGTACAGCCCGTTGATGCCCTTGCGCATGTCCACCGGATGTTGGCACATGTAATACACTGTTGATTCTGAAAGTCCGAACATAGGCTGTTACTTTAATGCGTTCAACACTGCCGTGATGATGCCGGCATCGCAATGGGAAACCGACACCAAAGTTCCGCTGGATAGTTGGATTGTGATGTCCGCACGGTCGACGTCGGGATGTGGGCTGTCAGCCGTAAATGGGACAAACACTTCGCAATCCTGATGTTCGGTAGCCTTCAGGACAGCATCCCTGATGGACTTGACCGACTGACCGATGTCCTCAATGTAATGATGCATGCCGGAGACGCTGACGCGGTTTAATCGGCAATAAGCCGATAAGTTCAGCTTGGGATTCTTGATGAGAGCCTGCTTGTACCGCTCAAGGAGACTCTTGTACTTGTCTTTGCTTGCCATATTCATAATAATTTGTGCGCGCAAAGGTACAGACTTTTAAGCGAGGCTGAAATACGGTAATGCCGAGACGCTTACGGTACATCCTCGTTTTCATGACTTCGCCTTCACGACAATCTCATTCAATTTATCCAACACTTTTTCCTTCTCATTACTTCCCTTAGTAGAAAGTCTCAACAGAGGCAAGCCATAAGTAGACAGAATATGATTTTTCATCAAATCTCGCTGATACTGTTCTGATTCCTCATTATGATATGAATAGCCGTCAGTTTCTATCGCCAAGACTGATTGCTTACTCACGGCATTGATAATAAGAAAATCGAGATGCGTACTATAGTTGGAAGCATATTTTCGTTCCTCAATAGTCATAAATGATGTTTCTTTAACCACTTGCCTTAATGGGATATGACAAAGAACTTTCAAATTACAGAATCGCCTATCACTTGCCAGCGTCTCTTGCAACAAGCTATAAGTCAAGGTTTCTGATACATATTCAGAGACTTGTGGGTAATTAGCAAGAAATGCCATGCGTTGCTCTGTATATTGCTCATAGAGGTAATCAAAAATGGAAGCCAACTTACTTTCCGTTACCATACAGTTGTTGTAAGCTATATACTCGATTAAGTCCATCACATTACCATGTTGTTCCTGTTCATTTCCTGTTACTACCAAACAGAATTTTTTCTTTGCTCTTGACACTGCCACATTCAGCATATTGGCATCATCTGCAAATGGTGTAATTTGGTTGTCAACCACACTCATAATAATGGCATCTTTCTCACGTCCTTGATACTTATGTATCGTAGCAACCTCCACACCCTCCAACTGCTTTTTGAAAGCATTCACTTGATTATTGTATGGAGTAATAATTCCGATACTATCATACTTTTTCAAAATAGGCAGCACCTCATCCCTTACAACATCTATTTCTCGTTGATTATACTGATTGATGGCATGATTGCCTTTTACAGTTCGGATTGCGCAAAGCACATTATCTTCTTCTTTATCCTCTGTCATAATCAACAAATTTCCACCATAAAACTTTTGGTTACAGAAGTTGATGATTCGAGGATGACAGCGGTAATGTTCACGAAGCAAGGTTTCTGGTACGCCCTTCATCACATCCAATACCGATTGCAAGAAGCTATTCTTTCCACAATCATAGCCTTCCGCAATATGATATTGACTCATAATAGCTTCCAGTTTCGTCTTATCCTCATCTGTTATCACATTGGGAAGTTGTAAAACATCTCCCACAACAACGGCATTGTATGCACAAGTCAAAGCCAAGGCACCTGTATCTATCGACACCTGTGAAGCCTCATCCATAATAACATAGTCAAATAGTTTATCGGCTATCATACAAGAACGTGCTGAGAATGTCGTGCTGAGAACAACAGGGTATTGCTTGGCAAACTTCTCTCCATTCCTCTTCAAGTCAATTGTATCGGTGAATACAGGACGTACCTGCTTATGATATCTCTCACACAAGGATGCCTTGAACAAACCCATTGACAACTCAACCATCTTTTCCGTCATAACCTTAGAATCATATTGCTCCAACTCACGTTCTATCTCAATAATGCGACATGCAATTTCTTCCTTTCGATTAAGATAGTACAATATTTGAAACTCCTTGATATGTAAAGCTGTCTTAGACATATCTTCAAAAATTCCGATAATATCTAAACGATGCTTGCAAATCCATTTTAACCTCCATTTTTTTAGGCGTTCTTTAAATTTCACAAACCAAGATTTTGGCATGGAACTTTCTTCTTTAACCATTTCTTGATAATCCAACCATAGTTTGATTATACGGGAGGAAGGAAAACGCCTAAAAGATTGTTGTTCAACCACTCCTGTAATCATACAAAAGTGTTTCCATTCCAGAATGACAGCCTGTTGCTCTTGCAATAATTTAGCCTTTTCATTCTGCAAGACATACACTCTGTCAAGTTGGTCCAAGACTGCATGTAGTTGTTTTCGCATGTGCATTTTGTCCGTCATGCCGATACTCCAAGTTGCACATTCATCAGGCACTACAGATTGATGCTCTATGAAAGCTTCTTTGTTTGCCTTACTTCCAAGCGGTACAACGATAAAGGAAAGGCCATATTTTTCCAACTTTTCTTGTATATTTGCAGTTGCAGAATTATTATTAGAAACCACCAGTACCGTTTTGCCTTGGCACACAATATTTGCAATAATATTCAAGATGGTTTGTGTTTTTCCCGTTCCTGGAGGACCTTGAACAACACTCATCTGAGATTCAAAAGCATTCTTCACTGCTTTCTTTTGACTGACATTACAACCAAAGGGATAAATCAGATCACCATGGTTAAGTTGAAGCAAAGGATGCGTTTCGGGATTGAGATAGCAAGAAGCAGCACTACCGGAATCCACAAAATTTATACTTTCGTATATCTGCGACAAGATTCCATTTTCCTCCTCTTCCTTGCCAAGCGGATTGATGGCTGCAACATTTTTTAGGTAAGTAAAAACATCTATGGCTTTTTCCTCTGTCAAACATGATGTTACAATAGATATTTTTTCTTGACAGCCTTCTATAACATATCCATTCTTGAAAACAATCCGCCAATAAATAAGACTGCCAGACATAAACTCCCATATTTCCCTTACTTCTTTTTCCTCCTTACCCGACACAAAAACCTTGGCAAACAAAGGGTCTATCCACCTTGGATTACTAAGCCATACCACATTATTACAACTATAATTATAACTTTTGGGGTTATTCTTAAAGCGCACAAGATAGCCATTCGACATATTTTTCTTGATTATGTCGATTTGCATTGTCTTCGGCTGACCATTCAAAAGAATGAGATGGCGAGATAAATCCATAGACTCCTATTTTTTATTTTTTATTTCATTCTCCAGATTCTCCAAGAAGCGCAAGTCCTCCTCATCAGCATTCTGAGCATCCATTTTTTTACGCCTTTCATCAAAACGGCAATAAACTTCCTTGGCGTACGCCTCCATTTCACCATTGGACACTTGACCATTGCCTTTTAATACAGCTTGTCCCTGGAAAGTAAGCAAAGCATCCACATTGCTTCTCCAATAATCTAAAGTAAGGTCTTTGCGCTCTTTCACACGAAGTTCTGCAGACTCCAAGAAGAGCATGACAAGACGATTGAGTTTGTCTATCTCATCTTTCACCAAGTAATTCTTGGCAATAATGACATCACCTTTTCTTACAACACTTCCCTTCCATGTCATAAGTCCCATATTGGGCAAAGTCTCGTCAGCACGTTGCATCACAATCTCTGCTGCAGTATTGCCAGTTACCGCATAGAGCAACTTGTTCTGTGCCTCGGCAAAGAACATCTGGGTAGCTTTTTCTCTTGCCTCATAGTCACTGCTCAACTTAAACAAGTCACGCAACTTTTGATAAAATCGCTTTTCCGACGCTCTGATATCACGGATACGTTGCAGCAACTCATCAAAATAGTCTGGGCGGCCATCAGGATTTTTCAACCGCTCGTCATCCATTGTAAATCCTTTTACAAGATACTCTGAGAGATGCTGCGTTGCCCATTGACGGAACTGAACGCCACGAACACCACGAACACGATAGCCTATAGCGAGAATCATCTCCAAAGAATAATAAATCATTTTATATTGGCGCCCATTTGTAGCAACTGTAAAGTAATACTTTACAGTCGAATCTGCATCTAACTCTCTATCTTTCAATATTTTTGCTATATGCTGACCGATACTTTGCTTAGAGGTCCCAAAAAGTTTGGCGATTTGCATTTGGTTAAGCCAAACCTTGCCTTCACGGGTCATCAGAGCGACATTTACCTTACCGTCTTTAGAGCGATAAATGATGATGTCGTTCTGCTCATTGTCCGCAGGATACGTTTGATGTTCGTTGTTCATTATATGATAATGTTTTTATATTTTCACTCAACTTCCGTACATGCGAAAGTCTGTCAATAAGAGATCAGAGGTAGCTCCAGCCGACGATGGCTTGCTCCATCTTCTGACATAGCGACTGAAACTTCTGGCATAGCGAGTTCGACCATTTGGTCATACCGAACAGCTGCTTCTGCTCCAGGAAAGCATCATTGTCCCATTGCATGTAGTCGTAGTCGGAGAAGTAACGTTTGTATTCTCGCAAGGTGTCGCCTGAGAAACGCTTGTAGCCTTCGATGTCGCCAAACCAGTAGCTGCTCATCATCTGGCGGGCAAAAGCCTCATGCGAATAGTTGGCCAAAAGATTGTGATGCCTCAGCACACTCCACACGCAAAACCACTGGTTCTTCTTGTTTACCAGCTTCACCATCAGGGAAATCGTTTTGCGCAATTCGTCCATTTTCACCGGTCTGCCGTTGTGTACCGTTACGAAAACCTCATTGTCGTACTGCGGCTTTATTTCATTCGGATGCTGACATTCGAAAATCTGCTGTTCCAGAAGTTGCCATTTTGCAGTAGCAGAGATCAGACTTATGTATTCTTCTGCAGTAAATGTCTGCTGGTTTACTTCCTTTCCCATCTCGTAGGCATCGTTTACATGGTGCAGGAACGGCAGGAGCAGACTTTCCGGAACTTCGTTTTGCAGTTTTCGCTGTTCGCTGCGCATCTGATCAATATTGAGCGTCTTATGGTCGTTATTGTATTCCAGAGTAGAGAAATACAGGTCGATGTCTTTCTTGCCTCCCGGGTCTGTAGAATATTTCTGTACTGCCATTTCGGTGAGTCGCCCAGCCTCCTCGTCTGTAATATATCTTCCGCAGACATCGTTTACCTGTCGGAAATGATACACCAGATAGCATGAGTAGCCATATAGCTGGAAGATGTTCCAGAATCTTTCTTCGGATCTCACTCCAGGATATTTAGCACACTTGATCTTCTTGAGGAAAGCTCTTTCCACAATATTGATGTCGGCTCCTAAATTGGCAATGGAGTCTTCCACCATGCCATCCTCTATGAGCAGTTCGTGCAGTTTTGGGAACAGCATGCTCATCTGAGCTGAAAACATGCCGCTCTTATGACCTTCCAGATTTTTGGTGGTCTTATATCTGTCTATTACTTTTTTTAAGAAAGGGCTCATCTCATTGATGACTATCTGGCTGATAGTACCGAGATGGGACTGATTGATGAACTTGCGCTGGTGTGTCAGGTCGTTGTGCTGCAAGGCGAGATCCTGGTCTGCCATATAGCAGAGCCTTGAAGCCTTGGTGCACAGAGAGCGTATGTCACAGTTCATCTCCTGGGTGCTGTAGTCTTCCCAGCCTTGAATGAAAACCTGACACATCAGATAAAAGGTGTTCAGTTGTCGGTCGAAAACTTCATAGCTGAACCGAGATTGTTGTTCTTCTTTTTCTGTCATTGTTATATGAGTCGTCTGCCGTTACCTGTTTTGTGCAGGTATTTACTTGCAGAATTTGAATGAAAATGAAAGTGACGCAAAGTTAAAGAAAAAGAATGAGAATACCAATGAATGTATCAGGAATTTTTATTTTTCCCTGCTGTTTTCCCTGCTGCCCATTATTTTTTCCCTGTTTTTCCCTGATGTGTTTCTATATGGCAGGGAAAACTTGCAAAAGAGGGCTTCCGCTTTGTATCTTTGCATTGTATAAAAAAATAGTACTGCGATGTGGTAAAAACCCTTCATCCTTCATTGCTTGCACATAAGTAACTGTAGGACAGGATATTACGAGGCAAATTACTCAAATTCACCCTTCATTACCCTTCATCGCCTGTCATTTCAAAAAATGATTAATTATTATTCATATTAAAATTAAACGCTTATGAAAAACAAAAAAAATGAAAAGTCATCATTGATGACAGGTAAAGAATCTTCTATCTATATGGTAGAGAGTTTTATGGAAGAGCACTATGCCTTTCGCCGCAATTTGCTCAGTGGCAAGACGGAAATAGCTGTCCTGAAGGACGAAGATGACGCTTCTCCAGAAAATGAGAAATCTCCTGATCATGAAGCTTCTTCTGAAGAGGAGAAAGAAAAGACCGCTCTTCAGAATTGCGATCTGAAATGGGAAGTGATGACCAAGGAGAAGGTCAACTCCATTGTCAGAGCTGCCAAAAAGCTGGGTGTGGGAGGCAAGAAGTCGCCCCGACCGGACATCGAGGAATACATCGGCTCAGACGTCATTCCTGACTTCGACCCCATCCGAGCTTATCTCATGGAACTGCCCAAGTGGGACGGAAAAAATCATGTTGCCGAACTGTTCGGCAGAATACCAGGGCTGACAAGCGAGCAACTGTCATGGTGTTCCATCTGGCTCCGTTCGGCGGTGGCTCACTGGCTGCAGATGGATACGCTGCATGGCAACGAGGTGGTTCCCGTGCTCATCGGTCCACAGGGATGCGGAAAGAGTACCTTTGCCTATCGTCTCTTGCCAGAGCACCTGCGCCAGTATTTCCTCGACCACATCAACTTCGGCAATAAGTTTGATGCAGAGATGGCTCTCACCCACAACCTCTATGTCAACATAGACGAGTTTGCCAACATGGGACCCAACCAGCAAGGCAAGTTGAAACAAACTCTCTCCAAGGTGAAGGTGAACGGCCGTCCTATATTCGGCAAGGCTCAGGCCGACCGTCCCCGCTATGCTTCCTTCTTAGCCACCACCAATGACGAGCATCCGCTATGCGACCCTACAGGAAGTCGCCGATTCATCTGTATTCGCATCCCTTCGGGTCATCATATAGACAACGCCTCGGTCATCTATTATGACCAACTCTATGCACAAGTAGTGTATGAACTGAGGGATAAGAAGATACCTTATTGGTTCTCCAACGAAGAGGTGATTCGCCTGCAGGAACGCAATCTGGCCTTCTTCAAGACCGATGATTTGGAGACGATGCTCAAGACTTGTTTCCGAGTGCCGCGGGATGACGAAAAGGCAAGGTGGATGAATTGCTCTGAGGTGTTTGATGTGCTCCATGAGCAGTATCCTATGCTGCTGCCAAGCATGGGGTTGAAAGTGAAAATAGGTCAGACACTCAGACTGATGGGATGCACCAATAAACATACCATGAGGGGGCAGGCTTATCTGCTCGTTTCTGCCGCGGTAGCCTGACAGGATGAAGGGTTATGAAGGGTTATGAAGGGTTAAACTTTACCCTTCTCCCTCGAAATCCCAGTGTTTATCGGTATTCCGGGCGAATACATGAAGGATGAAGGCAAAACATCGTATCGGATTTCAAAATTCTGGTATTCCTGCTATCTGAGAAGTTGGTATGACTGCTTTCCTGATCACTGGAACTTAGACTTAATATTTTGTCTGCCTAAAGCTCTTTTGTGCCCTGACTAAGGGCACAAATGTGCTCTGGTAAGATAAAAAGCTATTTCCGAGTTCCAGCATCCTATCTCCGAGTTCCAGCATCCCTGTATAAGCCTTACCATTCTATGAATAACTGAACTTTCGCATATCAGGAAGTTAAAGAAGTTAAGGAAGTTAAGGAGTTAAGACGTATGTCTTGCTGCTTAAAAAACTACGCCAAAAAGACTGTTGTCTTAACTCCTCAGCGACCGTAGGGAGCGATAACTCCTTTAACTCCTTAACTCTTTTACTTCTGAACTTGCAATACTTCAGTAACTTAAAAATAAAAGAAAGTATGAAGAAAATTTCATTGAGTGTAGTTTGCCCCATGGCATCCTGCACACGCAGCAACACTTGCGCCCGTTATGCGCAGTATGTCAAGGCACTTACCAGTGCCGATACCTTTGAGGTGCTCAATGTGAAGCACCTGCAGTGTGAGGGCGAGAAGTGCCCCTATCATCTTGTGTCAGAAAAGCAAGTATGGGCAAGGGGATTCCAGCGCATCTACAGTACCATCCCGGCGGGAAGAACCCATTATTTCTATTCCCGTACGCCTTATGCCCGGCGTAGGTTTTATAAGGCGAAGAATGGCGAGATAGCCATTGACCCCGACATGCAGCAACACCTTCTCTCCATCTTCCGGGAGCACGGTGCTGACATGAGCATCGGCTTCGACAGTTATGAAGAAAAGGACGTACTGGTGGAGAAATAAGTATCACGTGGATGCGCTACTCCGCATACAGTTTCATCGTGTCCTGACGGGTAAAGGCCAGTTCTCTGTAGAAGTCGCGAAGATAGGCAGAGAGTTCGGTCTTGTCGTCGGAAGAAACGAAGAGATTGTCACCTAACTGGCGTTCCAGGGAAGTCAGGGCATCAGAGAGACTCTCTATCTCGCCCTCGTAATCCCTGCCCTCATCAGGACTGCGGCGGATGCGATGATATTTGATGTCCTCGGCAAGGGCATTCTTCATCTCTACCAACTTGTCGTACTTTGGTAAGCAATAGCTTGAAGGAAGTGGAAGTGGTTATGAAAAGTGAGGCGTTGCTGATAGGCAATAAGAATATGTCTGAGGAGAAGAAAGAGATTCTGAACGAACTCTTGTTCCGTATTGAAGCGGTGAAAGCTGCCGAAGACAAGAAATATGTCTTGATGAATGCTCCGACAGAGCGTTTGGAAGAAATTATCGAAGTGCTGCCGGGTATGAAGAGTCCTACTGTGATGCCATTGGCACAAGAAGGATGGAGTTCGGTACATACAGTGCTTGACGAGAAACGTTTTTGGGAGATCATCGGAAAACTGAAGGCATTGGGCGCGGAAGGTATTTTGGTATTGCCCATTGAGAAAATGATATTATAGCCGGTCCATACGTCAGGCGAGATTTGTAAACTTATAAAAGAATACATGTATGAAGAAAATAATATATCCTGAAAAGAAAGACTGGGTGGAAATTCTCCGTCGTCCGGCATTAAATACAGACACGCTGCGCGATACGGTTAAAGAAGTGCTGGATAAAGTGAAGACGGAAGGAGATAAAGCGGTGAGGGAATATGAAGAACGTTTTGATAAGGTGAAACTGGACTTACTGGGGGTTACTGAAACGGAAATTGCTGAAGCGGAAAAGGAGGTACCCATTGAATTGAAGGCAGCTATCATGCTGGCACAGAAAAATATTCATACTTTTCATAATTCTCAGCGATTTGAAGGGAAAAAGGTGCAGACTGTATCTGGTGTAACTTGTTGGCAGAAGGCTGTTGCTATTGAAAAGGTGGGCTTGTATATTCCCGGAGGCACGGCGCCTTTATTTTCTACCGTATTGATGTTGGCTACTCCGGCACAGATTGCAGGTTGCAAGGAAATCGTACTTTGTACTCCTCCTGATAAAGAAGGAAAGGTTCATCCTGCTATCTTGTATGCGGCAAAATTGGCCGGAGTAAATAAAATATTCAAAGCAGGAGGGGTGCAGGCCATCGCTGCTATGGCATACGGAACGGAAAGTGTGCCTAAGGTTTATAAAATTTTCGGTCCGGGTAACCAATATGTAACGGCTGCCAAGCAGCAGGTTTCTTTGCGGGATGTTGCGATAGATATGCCTGCCGGTCCTTCTGAAGTCGAAGTGCTGGCCGACGAGACGGCTAATCCTGTATTTGTGGCAGCCGATTTGCTTTCACAGGCGGAACATGGAGTTGATAGTCAGGCCATGCTGATAACTACTTCTGAGAAATTAATGAAGGAGGTGGAGTATGAGGTACAACGCCAGTTGGCTTTGCTTCCCAGATGGGAAATAGCCGAAAAGTCGTTGGCAAGCAGCAAATTGATTTTGGTGAGGGATATGGATGAGGCAATTGCTCTGACGAATGAATATGCTCCCGAGCATTTGATTATCGAGACCAAGGATTATATGGAACTGGCAGAGCGTATTGTCAATGCCGGATCTGTATTTCTAGGTTCACTTACTCCGGAGAGTGCCGGTGATTATGCATCCGGAACCAATCATACTTTACCTACCAATGGTTATGCCAAAGCGTATAGTGGGGTGAGCCTGGATAGTTTTATCCGTAAAATCACTTTTCAGGAGATTAATGGTGAGGGTATTCAGAATATCGGTCCTGCTATTGAGGTGATGGCGGCTAATGAACAACTGGGTGCGCATAAGAATGCAGTAACCGTAAGATTAAAAACAGTATAAAGATGAAAGATTTGAAAGAATTGACGCGCCCGAATATTTGGGCTTTGAAACCCTATTCATCGGCACGTGACGAATATAATGGAGCGGAGGCATCTGTTTTTCTGGATGCCAATGAGAATCCGTACAATACACCTAATAACCGTTATCCTGATCCTATGCAGCGGGAACTGAAGAATATGATAGCTCCTATTAAAAAGGTAGACCCCGATACGATCTTTCTGGGAAACGGCAGTGATGAGGCTATTGACTTGGTGTATCGCGCGTTCTGTATTCCGGGGGTGGATAATGTAGTGGCTATTGACCCTACTTATGGTATGTATCAGGTGTGTGCCGATGTCAACGATGTAGAATATCGCAAGGTGTTGTTGGATGAAAACTATCAGTTCAGTGCCGATAAACTATTGGCGGCAACAGACGATCACACCAAACTGGTTTTTCTTTGCTCGCCCAATAATCCTACCGGTAATAACCTGGATCGTAGGGAAATGGAAAAATTACTGGATACTTTTCAGGGATTGGTGATTATAGACGAGGCCTATTCCGATTTTTCTGATGCGCCGTCTTTCCTTGCCGATTTAGATAAATATCCTAATTTGATTGTCTTCCAGACTTTTTCTAAGGCATGGGGATGTGCTGCCATTCGTTTGGGCATGGCCTTTGCGTCTAAAGAAATCATCTCTATTTTCAGTAAGATTAAATATCCGTATAATGTGAATCTGCTGACACAGAAAGAGGCTGTTATGATGTTGCATCGGCATTATGAGGTAGAACGTTGGGTAAAGTCGTTATTGGAAGAACGGACGCGTTTGGTCAATGAATTTGTAGAACTGCCTTGTTGTGAGAAAATTTATCCTACGGATGCTAATTTTTTTCTAGCTAAAGTGACAGATGCCAAGAAAATATATAATTATTTGGTAGGTAAAGGTATCATAGTGCGTAACCGTACCAGTATTTCTTTATGTCGTGATTGTTTGCGTGTGACTATTGGTACACGTCCGGAGAATGATATGTTGTTGGAAGCATTGAAGAATTATGAATGTTGAAATATGAAGAAAGCGTTGTTTATAGATCGTGACGGTACGTTGGTTATCGAGCCACCGGTTGATTACCAATTGGATTCTTTCCATAAATTGGAGTTTTATCCTAAGGTTTTTCGTAATTTGGGATTTATCCGCAGCAAACTTGACTTTGAATTTGTGATGGTTACCAATCAAGACGGCCTCGGTACTTCTTCTTTTCCTGAGGATACCTTTTGGCCGGTGCACAACCTAGTGTTGAAGACATTGGAGGGGGAAGGTATCACTTTTGATGATATCTTGATAGACCGCAGTTTTCCGGAAGACCATGTGTCTACCCGTAAGCCTGGAACAGGAATGATGGGAAAATATCTTACCGGTGATTATGATTTGGCTAACAGTTTTGTTATTGGTGATCGTGCTACCGATGTGGAACTGGCTAAAAATATGGGATGTAAGGCTATCTTGCTGCAAGATAATATGGATATTCTGAAAGAAAAAGAACTGGAATCCTATTGTGTACTGGTTACTACAGATTGGGATAAGGTCGCTGAATTTCTTTTTGCCGGAGAACGTATAGCGGAGGTCCGTCGTACTACGAAGGAAACGGATATTTATATCAGTTTAAATTTAGATGGCAGCGGAAAATGTGATATTTCCACAGGTATTGGTTTTTTTGATCACATGTTGAAACAGATTGGAAAGCATGGTGGTATTGACCTGACCATTAAAGTAAAAGGTGATTTGGAAGTGGACGAACATCATACTATTGAAGATACTGCCATTGTTTTGGGTGAATGTATTTATCGGGCATTGGGCAGCAAGCGTGGCATTGAGCGTTACGGATATTGCTTGCCCATGGATGATTGTCTTTGTCGGGTAGCTTTGGATTTTGGCGGTAGAGCATGGTTGGTATGGGATGCTGAGTTTCATCGGGAGAAAATAGGGGAGATGCCTACCGAGATGTTTCTTCATTTTTTTAAATCATTGAGTGATGCAGCTCGTATGAATTTAAATATCAAAGCCGAGGGGCAGAATGAGCATCATAAAATAGAAGGTATTTTCAAAGCTTTGGCTCGTGCCATAAAGATGGCTGTGCGAAGAGATATTTACCATTTTGAAGTACCCTCAAGCAAGGGATGTATTTAAGTCGGCTTCAAAGACAAAGTAACTTAACTTA
>ENA-OPCI01001169-OPCI01001169.1-human-gut-metagenome-genome-assembly--contig:-NODE-1169-length-15599-cov-2.421127_pt1 | contig 15599 bp, 20 predicted proteins | sample MGYA00241564_ERZ501479 | MGnify/ENA primary metagenome ERZ501479 (study PRJEB25962, sample SAMEA2042630) | human gut metagenome | biome: human gut; feature: human-associated habitat; material: faeces...
TGCTGCAAAGTCAATTATGACATCTGCTTCTACATCACAGTCATTAACTGATGCATGAATTTCTTTTTCAAAAAACAATTCAATGGATTTCTGAATTATCAGGAGGTATTATCTCATCCGGATTCTTTTCGCTTTGACGAAACTGGCTTAGGTGGAACTTCTGATATGATGATTGCTCATTGTCCTGACAGAATCTATACTCACATAGACTATGATGATCTATGGATACCCCGGCGCTACTATGGGTTTAAAAATGTAAATACTGAGCATCTGCTATTCTTGCATTATCGGTATTCTAATGGTTCGCTGAAGCGATGCTATTTTAGTTTAAAGCATTTGTCTTTTGTAGAGGAAGAAACCATGTATGTCCACATGCAGAAAAGGAGAATGGACATTCCCCAGAAAATAGACAACAAAGACTACTGGGTATTTTCCGACTACTTTATCACCAAAACCAGCATGGGATTCTGTGAACGGCTTTATCGATCTCGTCCGAAGATGATAGACAACTTTGTGAATAAAATTACAAAAAGATTGAAGAATGAATAAATACATTACAATTGTTGTACCTGTTTTCAAGGTAGAAAAATATATTCAACGTTGTTTGGAGAGCATTTATCAAACAGATGAATCGCTCTTCGAACTGATAGTTGTTGACGATGAGAGTCCCGATGAATCAATCAATATTGCTAAGCAAGTGTTGGCTCCATACCATAACTATCAGATAATAAGTCAGAAGAACAAAGGATTGTCTGGAGCTAGAAACACCGGATTAAGCCTTGTTCGCACACCATATGTTTGGTTTGTGGATAGTGACGACTATATCTGTTCAGAAGCCATTGAATATTTAAATTCCGTCATCGAAACTTCATATTATGATTGCGTTTATTTTGGGTTTAAGTACAGATATGATGACCGAATGCAAGATTCTATGATTGGTTGTAAGAACAAAGTGGTAAACGGCTGTCAGTTGTTAAATGTCATCGGCGGAGAATTCTCTGTATGGAGAAACATTTATAATGTTGACTTCTTACGTAATAATAACCTATATTTTGTTGAGGGTTTGATATTTGAAGATTTGGATTTCAATATCAGGGCTTTTCTAAGCACAGATAACATCTTTGTATCCGACAGGTATTTATATTATTATGAGCAAGAGAATATGAGTTCCACTTTGCATGCGACTACTTACAAACACGCATGGTCTATGCTTTGGATTTGTATGAATCTTCGTAAATTCTGGATAGACAAGCTACTATCCAAAGCAGAATATCAAGTATTGTGTTATCATGCTGGAAGGGCATTTAATTTTGCTGCTCAATATTATTCACAGCTAGAAAAAAATGACCGAAAGCGATTGGATGAATACATCATCGAAAACAAGAAGACGCTTATTTATATTCTCCAACACTCACAATACAGATTGCATAGGATAGAAAGTATTCTTTTCAGATTCTTGGGGCTGGATGTAATATGGAATATCAAACAGAAGATTTGCAAACAATGATAATAATAGATTTATCTTTCATCAGATTCAATCTATATGCCGGTGTATCAAAATATGCATATAGACTACTGGATTATATTGTAGAGGAAGGGAAAAGTGACGACTATATATTGCTTTTGAATATCGTTTCGGAAAACAAGATTCGAGAATGGTATCCTCAGTTTAAAACAATCTCAATAGGAAGCCAGGCATTGCTCAAGTACCCGATGATTAGAACGATATATCTATCTTATGACTTTCGTAGAAAAGTCAATCAGAGTGGCTGCCAAGCTGTGTTTTGTCCTTGGGGCAATGAGATTACTTGTTTAAAGGTAAAACCATTCAAGATTTCGGTTATTCATGATTTGCAGCTCAGATTGGATACAAAGGGGCTTTTATTGAAGATTCATCAGATTATTGATGATACTGTAGTTAAAAACTCTGATAAGATAGTCACTATCTCAGAATTTTCTCGAAGTCAGATACTCAGTTTCTACCCCAATGTGGAATCAAAAGTGATTTCATTAGGAAATTCCGTATCGATGTATCCGGATGAACGGGAGAGACTTTTCAAAGATAGATACATACTTTATGTGGGAAGAATTTGCGAAATGAAAAATGTTGCGACCCTAATCAAGGCATATTCGCTCATCCATTCCCAAATGTCAGATTACAAATTGGTAGTAGTAGGAGGACGGAATAATTATTGGGATAATGTTATCGAACCCATTTTGAAAGAGAACAATATTCAGGAAAAAGTAAACTTAGTGCAAAATTGTTCAGAAGCAGATCTGACTAATTACTATAGATATGCTGATTTGTTTGTTTTCCCATCGTTAAGAGAAGGTTTTGGAAGTCCACCTTTGGAAGCAGCCATACTAAAAACACCGGTACTCACATCCATTAAAGATTCATTAGGTGAAGTAACCAGAGGTTTGCTTTATCAGTTGGATGATCCATGTGACGAACATGAAATGGCTAGTAAAATGAGTGAAATACTCACAAATCCTCCTTCTGAAGAAAAGCTGGAAAAGATAAAGGATGAGCTTTTACTTCATTATTCTATCCAAAATGTGGGGAAGAGAATATGTGATTACATCAAAAATACCATGTTGAAAAATTCAAAAGGTAAATAAAAACCAGATATGATAATAAGAAGTAAAGCACCTCTTCGACTGGGCTTAGCAGGAGGTGGAAGTGACGTGTCGCCTTACAGCGACATTTATGGTGGATTAATCTTGAACGCTACCATCAATCTTTATACATATTGTACGATTGAAGAAACTAATGATGGTTTAATCTCTATAGATAGTGATGACGCTCATTGCCATGAGAGCTAGCCTGTTTTATCATCGTTAGAAATTGATGGTAAGGCAAATCTTATCAAAGGTGTGTATAATCGGGTGGTGAAGGAATTTGGCATCGTTCCTTGTAGTTTCAAGATTACAACTTACAACGATGCTCCTGTCGGTTCAGGTTTGGGCACATCGTCAGCCATGGTAGTATGTATTCTTAAGGCTTTCATTGAATGGAAAAGTCTGCCTTTGGGCGATTATGAGACATCCAGATTGGCTTATGAGATAGAGCGTAAGGACTTAGAACTCTCGGGAGGTAAGCAAGACCAATATGCAGCAGCTTTTGGTGGTTTCAATTATATGGAGTTTCTCCAAAACGACTTAGTGATTGTTAATCCCTTGAAGATTAAGCGTTGGATTGTCGATGAACTGGAAGCTTCCATGGTACTCTACTTCACAAATGTTTCACGTAGCAGTGCTGCCATTATCGACCAACAGAAAAAAAATACGTCATCGCGCAATCAAACAGCCATTGAAGCCATGCACCGCATCAAACAGAGTGCTATAGACATGAAGTTGGCATTACTTAAAGGGGATATGAAAGAGCTTGCTCGAATTTTAGGTGAGGCATGGGAAAATAAAAAGAAAATGGCCGATGCGATTACTAATCCTATGATTCAAGAGGTGTTTGATGTAGCGATTCCCGCTGGGGCTTTGGCTGGCAAGGTGAGCGGTGCTGGCGGTGGCGGATTCGTGATGCTGATGGTAGAGCCTACACGTAAAAAAGAAGTTATTAATGCATTGGGGAAACTCGATGGCTTTGTGATGCCTTTCCAATTTACGGAAGGTGGTGCGCACGGATGGAAGATTTACCCGAGCGATAGAGTATGATTATGGAACAAATAGATTTACTAATAAAACGATATCCTAGTCTAGGAAATTGTAAAGCTGATATATATGCTGCTTTCGAAATTCTTCGTGATAGCTATGTAGCTAATGGCAAACTCCTTGTATGTGGTAACGGAGGCTCTGCTGCAGATTCCGAACATATCGTTGGCGAACTAATGAAGGAGTTCCTAAAGAAACGTAAGGTCTTTGCAGAACAGGCAGAAGCAATGAAAGCAATCAACCTCGAGATGGGACAGTATTTAGCAGAAAATCTTCAAGGAGCTTTGCCTGCTATTGCATTGACTGGACATAGTGCTTTGTCTACAGCCTTTATGAATGATTCGGAAAGCGTGTTGGTGTTTGCCCAACAAGTGAATGGGTATGGAAGACAGGGAGATGTATTTTGGGGTATATCTACGTCGGGAAACAGTGCGAATGTAGTTTATGCTGCAATTACTGCAAAAGCTCGTGGGTTGAAGGTCATAGGTCTCACTGGTATGAAGGAAAGCAAATTATCTGTGCTAGCAGATGTATGCATTCGCGTACCTGAAACAGAAACATTTATGATTCAAGAACTGCATTTGCCAGTGTATCATTGTTTGTGTCTTATGCTTGAAGACACATTCTTTAAAGAAAATATGAAATGAAAAAAGATTTTGTATGGGCAACAATAAATTTATGGAAGCAATTATATTAGTGGGCGGTCTTGGTACTAGGCTTCGTTCTGCAATAGGAAATGAAATTCCTAAGTGTATGGCTCCTGTAGCTGATAAACCATTTTTGTGGTATTTATTAAAGCATCTTACAAAATACGATATTAATAGAGTAGTCCTATCTGTGGGGTATCTTCGAGAAGTTATTTATAAGTGGATAGATGACGTAAAAGATGAGTTTCCTTTCGAGATTATCTATGCAGTAGAAGATGAGCCTCTAGGAACGGGTGGAGGAATTAAACTAGCTCTTAGTAAATGCCAATCTAATGATGTCGTAGTGCTTAATGGCGACACTTTCTTTGACGTGAATCTAGATGAATTTTATACTCTGCATAGATTAGCATCAGCCTCAGTATCATTAGCACTTAAGCCCATGAGAAATTTTGATCGGTATGGTCGTGTTCTTATCGATATGGTTAATCATAAGGTAAAGGCGTTTTGTGAGAAGCAACATTGTGAAAAAGGATTGATAAATGGGGGTATATATTTTATCAACAGATATGCTATGGAATGGCCTTCTAAAGAAAAATTCTCATTCGAGACCGTAGTACTGGAACAAGGTGTAACTAAAGGAAACCTTTACGCATTTGATTTTGGTGGATATTTTATTGATATAGGCATTCCTTCTGATTATAAAAAAGCAAATGAGGATTTTAAAAAACTGTTTTAACTTATGAAGTTGAAAGATTTGAATCTGACGGATTACGATACCTTATTGTTGGATCGCGATGGTGTGATAAATGTATTACGGCCAAATGATTATGTGAAATGCTGGGATGAATTCACTTTTATGCCTGATATCTTAGATATGTTGGCCATTTGGAATAAGCAATTCAATCATATATTTATTGTCACAAATCAACGTGGCGTAGGAAAGGGGGTTATGAGTGAAACTGATTTGATAGAGATTCACATTCAGATGCACGATGTAATCAAAACTCATGGTGGCCGGATAGATAAAATATATTACTGTACAGCTCTTACTGAAGATGATAATCGTCGGAAACCGAACAATGGTATGTTTGAAGAAATTCTTCACGACTATCCTGATGTAAAACCAGAGAAGTGCGTGATGGTAGGCGACAGTGATAGTGATATGAAATTTGCAGAGAACTGCCATATTCATGGCATTAAAATTTAATAGAATGGGAATAAAAGGACTATCAATCGAATTATGGGACATATTCAATTCCATAATAAAACGAATTCCATTGACAATGCTGAGAATGGGGATCTATCGAATGGTATCTCACATTGGCAACAAGAGCTATATTGGCTTAAAAGTAACTATGCGGAGCCCTCGGCATATTCATATAGGGAATCATACTTTGATTAACAAGAATGTATTACTTGATGGACGTTCCTGCCCTATTATTATTGGTGACAATGTGGATATTGCTCAAGATTCGCGCATTTGGACTGCTGAGCACGACCCCCATGATGACTATCATACCGGATTGGCTAAACCTGTTATTATCGAAGATTATGTTTGGATAGCATCAAATGTCACAATCCTACCTGGAGTGCACATTCACCGAGGTGCTGTAGTTGCTACTGGATCTATTGTAACAAAAGAAGTGTCAGAGATGGCTATCGTAGCTGGAGTACCTGCAAAGGTAATTGGAACAAGAAAAAGTAGATTGAAGTACGAGTTAAACAATTCAAGTATATTTGTCTAAGTTATGTTTATAAATCTATTAAATAGAGAGTTCCTACGAGCACTAGGGTTAGCTATCATTATTATTGGTGCACCTTTGGGTATGTACATGAACTATTTTATTTCAAATAGCTCTTGGTCGAATATTCTTATGCTTATGGGTGTACTTCTTATTGTTTCATATCGCAATCTATTCGAGTTTAAATTTCCTTCATACAGCAAAGCCTTTTTGGGAGTCATTGTGTTTCATTTAATCTGTTTTTTGTCAATGCAATTTACGGAAAACTTTCGGTACATACATTTCCATTTTTTTGCATTAGCTTTGATGATTGCACTAATGTCAACCAGAATTAATAAGCTTTTAAATATTGATTTGATAGTGAGAACAGTTTGGATATTGTCTTTGATATGTTCTTTTTTATTCCTGTTTTGTATTATTACTGGCATTTATGCAGCTCAAATGAGATCACTGTTTGCATATCAGGATGGGACCAATATACTTGAGCCTATCACTATGGCAAATGTATGCTCTATGAACATTATTTCGTCATTTCTCGTACGTGCAAGGAACAACTGGGAAAAGTATGTAATCGCGACAGCCATTATACTTGATTTCTATTGCATATTTCATACAGGAAAACGTTCGTTCTTTTTTATTGGATTCATGTCCCTATTCTTCTATATATGGAAGTATAAACTATGGAGTAAAATAATTTCGTTAAATGGAGTGATGTTTATAATTGCCTTAGTTGTTGGAGTCTCAATAGTCTTTTTTCAAAATAAAGAAATTAACGAAATGGCAACTCGTATGTGGGAACGTTTTATTAATGGCATCAATGATATGGTTACAGGTTCGGATACTAGTGGTGGGTCTGCAGTTGCTAGATATGAGCAAAGGCAAATGATTGTGGATTACATTTCAACAAATTTTCAATGGTATAACTACTTATTCGGATCAGGTTATTTTACATTTTGGTCCGATCTGCCTTACTTGCAGTGTTATTTGGATTTTGGCATCTACGGCTTTTGCACTTTCATGTATTATGTATTCTTTTTGCCGTTGAAGACATTATGGAAGGTTTCGACTAAGAATTATATGTTAATTTGCGCTGCATTCATCTGTATGCCTAGTACCTTGCAGGTATTCAACAGTATGCATCCTTACAATTATTCCAACTGGACACAAGTAGGGTTTCTGTTATTTGTGATGGCTAATCAAAAAAGAATAACAAAGTTGTTGAAAAATTCAAAAAAGACAATCTATGGGAGAAAGAATTGATTGGATTGATATAGCAAAAGGTATGGGTATATTTTTGATGGTGATAGGGCATACTACTCTTCCTCACATTCTATCCAAAACCATTTATCTTTTTCATATGCCTCTGTTTTTTGTGTTGTCTGGTGCATTTATTGTAACTAGCATTAATAGGAGTTTTGGAGATTTTTTTGTAAAAGAAACAATGAAATATGTAATCCCATATACGTTCTTCTTGTTATGTTATATAGTCTATCTCCTGATTTATGGGTTACCTTTCTCCGGAATAGATTTACTATTAGGAGGCAATGTTGGCCCCATATGGTTTCTTCAAACTCTATTCATTTCGCATCTTGTGTTCTATGTCATAAAAAAATATTTAACAAACATTTACTACAAGGGAGCAATTGTAATATTCTCAATCACTAGTTATTTGATGTATTTATATCAAATACATTTGCCTTACCGATTAGAAGTCTGTGGTCTTGCCTTGATTTTTATAGTCATAGGATATAAATTTAGATATCGGATAATGGCAATCAAAGGAACGTGGAAGCTAACATTGTCTGTTCTAATCTTATTTATAGTTTTATCTTTTATCGTTCCGAGACTAGATATGAATACAAATTCTTGGGGATCCCCTTTTACTTTGGCAGAATCTTGCTTAGGCATATTGATGATATTTTTACTATCCAAGCATCTTGAATTATTATCTGTTAAGAATCCGCTCAAATGTTTTCTGCTTTGGGCTGGAAAGAATTCTATAGTTGTATTGGGCTTTTCGAGTATCATTAATATGAGCTTGAAGTTTATTTTTTCATCTTTACTTGAACCAATTATGCCATATTGGGCAACCTTAATAATTAGGCATATCATTCTGTGGAGCTTATTGTATTTTGTTTCTTTGGTACTTACGAACTATACTCCAATCCTTATTGGCATAAGAAAAAAACAATGAATCTATATCTTTTTCCTGCTGCTCCTACCAATGTAGGAGGGTACAATATTGCCGTATTGGCAGACTACAAACGTCTGAAACCTAATGAGAACGATGTGACAGTCTGGAATCAAGACACATTGCCAAATTGGGTTCCTCGGAAGAATGCTCACCTCTTCAAGCCGGTTTCCATCAAATCGATGAAAGCTATCAGCCGAATGATGCAAGGCCGATTCTCACAAGAATTCAGTGAGGATGAATTGGAATTCCTCAAAGGTCAACAGTTCGAGGAGATTTTCTGTGATGAAGTAATATTCTATCGTGCCATACGGAAACTTTATCCTGAGAAGAAACTGACCGTGAGATTCCACAACCTCTTTTTCCGTATTCTTGTTCGCAACCAAATTCTCAAAATCAAGACTGATTGGCGTTTTGAAGGGAAACTGCGCATCCTATCAAAATTGGAGAAGGCTATTTTCGAAGATGAGAATGTGCAAAAAGTGTTTATCACCGAAGAAGATGCGCTTTTCTATCAGGCTATCATGTCGAAAAGCGATTATGAGGTTTGGGACTTTAAACCCGATATGGACTTGATGGAACAGAACCGCAAGCCTATCCGAATAGCACATAAATTGATATGGTTTGGCGGATTGGAGAGCCACAAGACCTTGTCAGTGAAATGGCTGACAGAGAAAGTCCTTCCACAGATTCAAACCGTTCATCCCGATACGGAATTACATTTGTATGGTGGCGGCACCAAGCAGTTTAATTCTCCAGCACGAAAGGTGTTTGGTCATGGTTATTATCATGGAGATGGTCTACCCATGAGGAATGAAGCATTGTATGTTAATCCTGACATTTTGGGAGGTGGAGTAAAAATAAAACTCCTGACTTATTTCAACGAAGGTGTTCCTTTTATTTCTTCTCCCTATGGATTCGAAGGATATGATAAGACACTGATTGACAACACATATTGTAGCGTGGTTGAAGAAGCCAATTGGACTGACTATATCATACATTACTTTAATACGTACAGTAAATGAAACTAATCTACCAAATAGGGGGGGTAGTATTGCTCTTCTCTTGTTAGGCGAAATAGGTTTGCGCCTTTACGGATTTGCGGAAGCACCTCTTTATAAAGCTTCCGACAGTTATGAATATATAGCCAAGCCCAATCAAGATATAATGCGTTTTGGCAATCATATTCATTATAATTCATATTCACAGCGAAGTGATGAGCCTGATACAACGAAAGTTATAATTCTAGGGCTGGGTGACTCGGTAATTTTTGGAGGCGTACAAGTAGATCAGGATGACATTGCAACTTCCCTCTTTACGAAAGAAACCGGTATGCAGATGCTGAACATATCGGCTGGAAGCTGGGGGCCGGATAATTGTGCTGCTTATTTAAGAGAAAACGGGGTGTTTGGCGCAAAGGCCATGTTCCTAGTTGTGAGCAAGCCATGATGCACACGATAACATTGACCATCAACCGGTAGTGGGTGTGCATCCCTCGTATCCTGATAAGCAATATCCGTTGGCATGGGCTGAGTTGCTAGAGCGGTATATACTACCGCGAGTGTTGCCACGGAAGAAAACGATAGAGCCTGACCCTGACCAAAAAGTGATTCGTGCAATTTCGAAAGATGGTACTGGTATAAAGAAAGATGGAGTAGTTTTTAATCCTGGTTTTGATGAATTAAAGCTCATGTCTGATAAAGCTTCTATTCCCTTGGTTGTATATCTGCATGCTGATCAAGAAGAACTGAAGCTGGGTCAATACAATGAGCAAGGAAAAGAGATTATAGAGTGGTCTGAAAAGAATAAGGTTACTCTTGTGCGGGAATTGGATTATGGCTTTACATTTCAGGATTATCGCGATGGTATTCACCTCAGTAAAAGCGGACAGCGTAAACTGGCAGATATAATGAAAGAGATTATTTGTAAAAATGTATAAGTCAATTATATGGGTAATGATTTAATGGAGTTTCAAACTCCTTATTCAAAAGTGAATAAATTGCGACGGTTGGTGTGGACTTTCACATGGACTTGTTTTGCTCGTCCTTTTCCTCGTTCTATGGCAATGAGATGGAAACGTATGCTGCTATGTGCGTTTGGGGCAAAAATAGCATCGACCGCAGCTGTCTATGCAACTGCTCGTGTGTTTCAGCCTTGGTTACTTACGATGGATGATTATGCATGTTTGGCGGAAGGAGTGGACTGTTACAATGCAGCTCCCATTCATATTGGGCGTAACGCTACAGTGAGCCAACGTGCTTTTCTCTGCACGGCAAGTCATGACATTACCGACCCACATCATCATCAGACAGAAGCGCCTATTGTAATTGAAGATCGTGCTTGGGTTTGCGCAGAAGCGTTTGTTGGGCAAGTGTTTACTGTTGGTGAAGGAGCAGTATGTGCTGCACGTGCAGTGGTGGTAAAGGATGTAGCCCCTTGGACAGTAGTGGGTGGCAATCCTTCCAGATTTATTAAAAAAAGAGAAATCAAAAGTAACTAAAAGATTTTATGAACAATCAATCAGCCTCACCTCTTCTTCCCTCGACGAAGCTCCGTTCTAGTGAATTGGACTTTGTCAAGGGGGTATTAATCACCTTGATGGTGTTGTTTCATCTTTCATATTTTGTGGAGCGTCACGTTGCGCTTACCGAGTGGGTGTACACTTTCCACATGTCCGGTTTTCTGGTAATTTCCGGTTTTTTGTTTAATGCTGAAAAGGATTGGCATGGATTCGGGAAGACACTGCGGAGTATTGCCGTGCCTTATGTGGTGTTTGAGGTGGTGTATCTGGTGGCACTCGGAGTGCTGGGAAGCTACATGAGGACGAACAATCACATCGAACTCTCTCCTATTACCGTGTTGAAAGGTCTTGCCGTGGCACCGGTGGGTACATATTGGTACTTGCATACACTGCTCATTTGCATGGCGGTATGCTATGGGGTGAACAGGCTGAGGTTGAACGCGTGGAACACGGTGATGCTAGGTGGAAGTGCGTTGTGCGCGCTTAGCTTGGTGGTATACGGATTGGAAGCCTATAATGTGGCCTATTTTCTGATAGGGTGGGCGTTGCGACGCTATGGGGGCGCATTGCTTCGGGTAGTGAAGCCGTCGTTGGTGGCAGCGGCGCCTGTGGTGTTGATTACGTTGACTTGCACAAATCTTCATCGTGCTACGTTACCGGGGGTGGCACTTACGCTTTCCATGATGAGTTTACTGTGCGGAGTCTATCGTTTTACCCCCCCCCTCAGCTGCTGAAAGGTGTTACGTTCTTGGGTAAAAATTCGCTGTGCATCGTGCTGTTTTCTTCGTTTTTTACGGTATGTACCAAGCTGTATGTGCGTTTTTTTGCTTTCGATGTTTCGGGCATGCTGTGGGCGTTGGTCAGCACACTACTAGTTGTCGGTCTTTGTCTCCTGATGGCTTGTCTTTCCGACCGAATGGGGCTTTCTGAAATTCTGATGGGGAGGGCTCTCGCCTTATTAAATAATAGCACTATGTATGAGTGCATAACTTTTTAACAAATGAATAACAACACGATAGCCGCTCTTATTCTTACTAAGAACGAGGCTAAGCATATTGAGCGTTGTATAAACTCCTTAAAAGGAGTATGTGATGAAGTAATCGTTGTGGATTCGTTCAGTACTGACAATACTTGCGGATTAGCGGAAAAATTAGGTGCGAAAGTTTATAAAAATCCATGGAAAAACTATGCTACGCAGTTCAATTATGGTGTATATCACTGTAATATCCAGTCTGAATGGATTTGGCGTATTGATGCTGACGAGTTTTTGGAGGGCGATTTGGGAAAGGCTATGAAGAAAGCCTTGAAAGTTTGCGAAGATAATGTCAATGGTGTCTATGTGCGCAAGCGCATTGACTTTATGAATCGTTCGCTATTGCATGGAGGGTGGTATCCCAGTTATCACTTGAAGGTGTTTCGTCGTGGACACGGTGATTGCGAAAATCGATGGATGGATGAGCATATTCGCATCTTCGATGGGGGTACTATTACGGTTGATGACGGAAATCAGGTAGACGCTAACTTGAATGACTTAACCTGGTGGACGGATAAGCATAATGGATATGCTACTCGTGAAATGGTGGATATGCTGATGATGCAATATGGTTTGGATGCTAAAGCACAAGAGGTTATTCCTAAGTTTTTCGGAACAGAGGAACAACGTAAACGTTGGCTTAAAATCAAGTACATCAAGTCACCGCTGTTCGTACGGCCTTTCATCAATTTTGTATGGCGATATATTTTGAAAGGCGGCTTCCTAGATGGCAAGGAAGGCTTTATTTGGCACATATTACAAGGCTTTTGGTATAGAATGTTGGTTGATGCCAAAATTTATGAAATCAAGAAACGCTTCAATTATAATGAAGAGGCGATAAAAAACTATCTCAAAGATAATTATTTAACGAAATGCTGATTCGTTTAAAACTGGTCAAGTGGTTTCCTAGTTAATTATTTTTTTCACACACTCACATTATGAAAGTATCTATCATTACTTCGTGCTACAATCGCGCGGGGACAATTCGTTGTGCCATAGAATCTGTATTGGCACAAGATTATCCCGACATTGAGTATATCATTGTGGACGGAGCATCAACAGACGGTTCGACTGAGATTATTCGCCAATACGAAGGTAGGGTGGCACGAATCATTTCCGAACCCGACCGGGGAATGTATGAGGCTATTAATAAAGGTATCCGCGCAGCTACCGGGGATATTGTCGGTCTGATGCACTCGGATGATTTTTTCTTTGACAATCATGTGGTATCGGATATTGTAAAGCGGTTTGAGAAGACAGATGCCGACTTTGTATATGGTGACGGACTTTTTGTGGATTGCAACGATACCAATCGTGTGGTGCGTAATTGGATTGGCGGAAGTTATCATCGTTGGAAAGTGAAGTGCGGGTGGCTTCCTTTGCATCCTACTTGTTATATTCGCAAGGATGTGATGTTGCGCGAGGGTTTGTATGATGAAAGTTATAAAATTGCTGCGGATACCGACTTGTTGGTTCGTTATTTATACAAGAGCAGGTTGAAAGTGGACTATCTGCAGAGATATATTGTGCGTATGCGTATGGGAGGATTAAGTACGGATAGTGAAAAGCGGAAAGCGATGTGGCATGAGGATATTCGGCTGTATCGCGCACATGGATTTTCTCCTATCCCTACCAAGGTGATGAAGATGATGTGGAAAATCCCTCAGTTTATTACTGCAAAGTTTCAATGTGTTGGCATTCAATTTTGATGTTCTGTTGTTATTCTCCACCCTCATTTGAGATAATAAAATCAATTATCCGTTTAGGATTTTCTCGTTGGATTTCGTCTGCAAACCTTTGTCCGGTCGGAATTGTTTATGCAAATTTGTAACAAGCAATGTTACTGTATTAATACGAAATGAAGCTATGAAAGGATATGAAATTTAGTGCTGTGTAAGTATAGACACCCTGAACGATTATTTCGATGCCATGTCTTTCGACGATCAGTGGCGAGAAGCTTTACGCTCTGTTACACTTTTACCTTTTTTGTTGCCTGCCTTGATATTTTAGCCATAACCTCATAACCTGTTTCTTCGTATGAAGCTGTTTTTATAGTTTTAAGGGAGGACTTTGGGCTTTTTCATAAGTCATTAATCATATTAAATAGTAATTTATACAGCGAATGTATTGTAAATCAATTGGTTTATCTGTGTTAGCTTTCTGTATCCCAATCTGCCTGTCTGCACAGGAACAGAAAGCATCTACTCCGTTTTCTTATCGGGTGGAAACTTCTGTCTCGGTTGCCGACGGAAGGTATGCTCCGTTGTGGTTCACCGCCAATCGTTACGGACTGTCTTCGCAAGAGCCCAAAAGTGCTTACCTGCGTGCCGGTGTGCAATGGCAGAAGGAATGGCAACACGGATGGAGGGTGCAGGCGGGTGCAGACCTGGCAGGAGGAAAGAATCTGACTGCGGATTTCTTTGTGCAACAGGCTTATATGGATGTTGCATGGAAGGCAATAAAGATGAGCATCGGGAGTAAGGAGAGAAACGGATTCCCGCTGGAAAAGGATGTGAGGCTGAGCAGCGGCATGATGGTGGAAGGTGCGAATGCAAGACCTATTCCGCAGGTGAGGGTGGGATTGCCGGAGTATCTGACGGTGCCGTTTACAGGTAATTGGCTGGCACTGAAAGGACATATTGCTTACGGACTGTGCACGGATGGCAATTGGCAGGAAGAGTTTGCCGGAGCGGTTTCTGAAGGATGTGTTGTATCACAGCAAATCACTGATGCTGCGGTTCGGCAACAGGGAAAAGCTGCCTCTGGAGCTGGAAATAGGATTGTTGGACATTGCACAGTTCGGGGGAAAGAGGTATGTGAAGAATGCGGACGGAAGTATCAAGCTGCTAAAGAAGTATCCGGCCGGTCTGAAGAGTTTCTTCAAGGCGCTGGTGCCTGCCCAGGAGAGTACGATGCAGAATGTGGAGGGAAACCATAGCGGAAGCTGGAACGCGGCACTTTCTTATTATGCCGGTGACTGGAAGATAAGGGCTTACATGGAGCATTTCTTCGAGGACCATTCGCAGATGTTCATGGAGTATGGTATGTGGAAAGACGGACAGTTGGGACTAGAAGTGACATTGCCCCGGAACCGGTGGGTGAGCCGGGTGCTGTGGGAAGGTCTCAGTACGAAGGATCAGACGGGACCGATTCTGTATGACGGGATAGCCGGCTCGTTTCCCGAATTCCAGATAAGCGGTGGTGACAATTATTTCAATAACGGCCAATATCTGGCATGGCAGCATTGGGGAATGGGTATGGGCAACGGACTGATTCCGGGATCTGTATATAACGACGACGGAACGATGCTGTTTAAGAGTACCCGTGTAAAAGCGCATCATATAGGCTTCTGCGGAGAACCGGACAGTGAATGGAACTACCGCGTGCTGGCATCGTATGTGCGGCATTGGGGCACCTATCCGATGCCGCTGGACAAAGTGAGAAAGCAGTTCAGCAGTATGGTGGAAGTAAGTTACTGCCCACGGAAGTGGACGGGCTGGAGCGCTACGCTTGCCTTTGCCATGGATAGGGGAAATTATTTGGGTAACAGCATGGGGGCCATGTTGACAGTGAGAAAAACAGGAGGATTCGGAAAATGAAAAAATATTCAAATGCAATATTTGTGGTTTTCCTCATAATCTTCGCAGCGGGACTTTGGTTATTTAATTCCAATATAACCAGAGTTCCTTTGCTTTCAGATGATAATTTTTATTTTGTAAAAGCAAAAGTTGTTGAGGTTGTAGAGGATAACACAGTAAACAAAGAAGTCAATGGCGGAAGCCAGAATGTGAAAGTA
>ENA-OPCI01001197-OPCI01001197.1-human-gut-metagenome-genome-assembly--contig:-NODE-1197-length-15355-cov-3.736667_pt1 | contig 15355 bp, 10 predicted proteins | sample MGYA00241564_ERZ501479 | MGnify/ENA primary metagenome ERZ501479 (study PRJEB25962, sample SAMEA2042630) | human gut metagenome | biome: human gut; feature: human-associated habitat; material: faeces...
GGACGGCTCCATAGATTTGCGCAGTTCCTCGATTGTCAGATTGAAGGCCGGATCTGCTGCGATTCTCTCAAGAAGATCATTGTCTTTTCCTTCTACTTTAACGGTACGTCCGGCTTCCATGGAAAGTTCACGGATGCGTTCATGAAGCTCCTGACGGTCTCCACCTGCTTTTACAGCATCCATCATGATGTTTTCTGTCGCCATAAACGGAAGCTCTGCCATCATATGTTTCTCGATTACTTTCGGATAAACAACCAGTCCGTCAACAACATTCAGGCACAGATCCAGGATACCATCGATTGCCAGGAATCCTTCCGGAATACTGAGTCGTTTGTTTGCGGAGTCATCCAGGGTTCTCTCAAACCACTGTGTTGCAGAAGTAATTGCCGGATTCAGTGCATCCACCATTACATATCTGGAAAGAGATGCGATACGCTCACTTCTCATCGGATTTCTCTTGTAGGCCATCGCAGAGGAACCAATCTGTGATTTTTCAAATGGTTCTTCTACTTCTTTCAGATGCTGCAGAAGGCGGATATCATTGGACATCTTATGTGCGCTTGCCGCAATACCTGCAAGAATATTCAGGACTCTTGTATCTACTTTGCGGGAATAGGTCTGTCCGGATACCGGATAGCAGTTCTTGAATCCCATCTTTTCTGCGATCATCGGATCAATCTTGTCGATTGTCTCCTGATCCCCTTCGAACAGTTCCAGGAAACTTGCCTGTGTTCCGGTTGTTCCCTTGGAACCCAGCAGTTTCATAGTGCTTAAGACATAATTCAGGTCTTCCAGATCCAGCATAAACTCCTGCATCCACAAGGTGGCACGTTTACCTACGGTTGTCGGCTGCGCCGGCTGGAAATGGGTAAATGCCAGTGTCGGCAGATCTTTGTGTTTTTCTGCAAATTTTGCCAGCTCTGCGATCACATTCACCAGTTTTTTCTTTACCAATTTCAGAGCTTCGGTCATAACAATAATATCGGTGTTGTCACCTACATAACAGGAAGTTGCACCCAGATGGATGATTCCCTTTGCCTTCGGGCACTGTACACCATATGCATATACATGAGACATAACATCATGACGTACCTGGCGTTCTCTCTCTTTTGCCACATCATAGTTAATATCGTCTTTGTGCGCTTTTAATTCGTCGATCTGCTCCTGGGTGATCGGCAGACCCAGTTCTTTCTCGGTCTCTGCCAGTGCGATCCACAAGCGTCTCCAGGTACGGAACTTCATATCCGGGGAAAAGATATACTGCATTTCTTTGCTTGCATAACGCTCAGATAACGGACTTACATATCTGTCTGTACTCATATATAATCTCCTTTTTCTTGTACTTGCCGCCTCTTTACGGACGGCTTACATTTTATCGGCTGTACGCCTCACAACAGTAAAATTATATAATACCGCCCCGTGAAACGCAAGCTTAGTTCTGATGAAATTTTCCTAAAAATTCCTTCATTCTTGTATGGTCTGCACCAAATACCTCATCCGGTGTTCCCTCCAGTGCCACCACACCTTTATCCATAAAGATCACACGGTCAGAGATATTTTTTGCGAATTCCATCTCATGGGTCACGATCACCATGGTGATATCCAGATCCGCCAGAGATTTGATGACTTTCAGTACTTCACCGGTCAGTTCCGGATCCAGTGCGGAAGTCGGCTCATCAAAGAACAGGATCTTCGGATTCAGTGCCAGGGCTCTTGCGATAGCCACACGCTGACACTGTCCGCCGGATAACTGATATGGATAGGCATCTGCCTTATCTTCCAGCCCCATCTTTTTCAGCAGTTCCATCGCCTCTTTGTACACCTCGCCTTTGTCCCGTTTCTGGACATGGATCGGCGCATCTGCTATATTCTTCAATACTGAATAATGTGGAAACAGATTAAAATTCTGGAAAACCAGCCCGAAACAGGAACGGATCTCTTTCATCTCTTTTTTATCCGGATGCATCACTTTGCTGTTTTCTACCCAGGCAGCTTTTTTCCCCATGTACAGGATCTCTCCGCCGTCAATCTCCTCAAGCATCGTCGCGCAGCGAAGCATCGTGGATTTGCCGGAACCGGAAGGACCAATAATAGAAACGATTTCTCCTTCTTCCACCGACAGAGAGATATCTTTTAAGACACCCAGTCCGTCAAATTCTTTTTTGATATGATTCATTTCCAACAGTTTCATGTCGACCCTCCTAGCGATAATAGTTCAGTTTCTTCTCAAACAGTTCCATCACCCAGGCTACCACATAGTTAAATACATAGTAGAAAATACCTGCGATAAAGAACGGTACTACAGTAGTCTGTGCAGCAGCAATCTGTTTTGCAACGGCAAACATCTCGATATAAGATACGGAATATACCAGAGAGGTATCTTTGACCAGTGTGATGACCTCGTTGGTGACAGATGGCAAAACGATTTTTACCACCTGTGGCAGAACGATCTTGAAGAAAGTCTGCACTCTGGTGTAGCCGAGCAGCTGTGCTGCCTCATACTGTCCGGTCGGGATCGATTCGATACCGGAACGGTAGATTTCCGCAAAATATGCCGCATAGTTCAGAGAACATCCCAGAATGATGGCTGTAAACTTATAACCGCCGATATTCATGCCCCACAGGTAAAACGGTCCGAAATACCAGATCAGCAGCTGCAGCATCAGCGGGGTTCCACGCATGATGGAAATATAGATCTTCACCAGCCAGCTTAGTGGCTTAAACCGGCATACGCGTCCAAAATATACGATCATTCCCAGTGGAAGGGAAAAGATCAGTGTCAGAAAAAAGATCAGACAGGTCTGTCCAAAACCCGCCGTCATCTGTCGTACCATTACCTCAATACTCATTGCTTATCCTCCGTGTTATAAATACTGAAATATAGCTTTGCATTTGCCCTTTTACAGCAAACATGCCCCCCGGAAAGCCTAACGCCTCCCGAGGGGTTACATTTTTTCTTATCCGACGTTATTTTCGTCTTCTTATTCAGCTTTTAAAGTCACCATATCGGCGATTTCATATTTTTCTGCCAGTTCTGCAACTTTTCCTTCGTTTGCCAGTTCCTGCAGATCTTTGTTTACGATGTCACACAGTTCCTGGTTTCCTTTTTTGAATCCGATTGCATACTGTTCGGTATTCAGTGTCTCATCGAGGATCTTGAAGCCCTCTCCTCTCGAGTTCAGCTGATATTTGGCAACTCCGACATCAATGGCCAGTGCATCCAGCGCACCTGCCTGCAACTCGGTAAATGCGGTGTTGTAATCTGCAAATTCATTCAGAGATCCGAAGGTATCTGCCAGTGCTTTCTGTCCACCTTCATCCTCACTCTGTAACAGATCCAGTGCTGCGGAAGCTGCCTGTACACCAACGGTCTTTCCTGCCAGATCGCTCAGCTGTTCGATACCGGAATTCTCTGCAACTACGATCACCTGGCTGTTATCCACATACGGAACAGAGAAGGTATAATCATCTTCTCTTCCGTTCATGGTAAATCCATTCCAGATACAGTCGATGGATCCTGAATTCAATTCCATATCTTTGGAATCCCAGTTGATCGGCTTTTTCACCAGTTCCCAGCCTTCTTTGTCACATACCGCCTGTGCCAGTTCCAGGTCAAATCCGGTGTATTCTCCATCATCATCCATATAACCGTATGGCGGATATTCTGCATCGAAACCTACTGTGAACGTTGTTCTGCTGCTTTCATCCGTTGTTTCTGCGGAAGCATTCTCGCTGCTCTCATCCGTTGTTTCTGTGCTCTCGGTCTTGCTTGTATCTTCGGTCGCTGTATCTTTACTGGAACCACATCCTGCAAACAGGGACAGTGCCATTGTTGCTGCTACCATGATGCTTACTGTTTTCTTTTTCATAACAATTACCCTCCGGTTTTTCATATGCTAACACTCTATCATAGTAAAGTATTAATGTCAAGACATTTTTCAAAATTTGTCTTTGTACTGTGGACACGCCGAGGAGTTCTCATCTGCAACATATTTTTCCGAAAATTCGTTTTATCAGAACTGATCCCCGGAACCAATGATTGATATGCAATGCGACCAAAGAAAAAGCAGTGCGACCGGTTTTATTCACCGCCTTACTCTGCTTTTTCCTGTTTAACCTGATATTCAATTATTTTTATTTCTCATTGTTTTTTATTGATAATTTTTATCAGTATCCCGTACTCTTATGGTACTCCGCAGTCAGCTGTTCCAACAGATGCTCCATCCCCTGCTGATAATTCTCTTCTCTGCCCTGCTGTTTTTCTTCCAGTAACTTTTTATATTCCTGGCCTTCCGGTGTGTCATAGAGGTCTTCCACAGCTTCTTCCACTTCTACATAGATTTCTTCCTGGCGTTCTTCATCGACTTCCAACTGTTTCGCCTTTTCCACAAAAGCGTCCACACCATGTTCCATATACACGGCATACAGAAGGCTCTTTACCGCTCCCATCGTGTGCAGTTTGCCGTAGGCGATCTCAAAGCAACGAATCGCTTCTTCCATCTGAAACAGCCTTGCATAGGCGCAGCCCATATTGTGATAGATTTCTCCGATAAACTGTTTTCCGAGAAGGATCTCCTGGCGGGGAAGTTCCTGGTCTGGGGTCACTTCTGCCTGTTTTTCCTCCCGGGAAGAAGAACTATCCGTCTCCGCTGCATCTGTTTCCGGATTCTCCGGTGTACTGTCGGTCTCTTCCTCTGCTCCACCCTGTGGATCTTCCATCATATCGATGGTGATCGCAACCGGAGACTCTGCTTCTGTGGCTGCAGGGTTTTCTGTTGCTTCCTGCACTCCTACAGTATGATCCGCTGCTGCTTCGGTCGCTTCCGGTTTTCTGATATCCGTCACTTCGGTGTCATCTTCCGCTTCCCGGCGAAGCGCCCTTTGATAAACCTTGATGGCGTTCACATATTTTCCGTGTTCCATCAGATAATCACCTTTTCGCTTCTGACGCAACACTTCCGGTTCATTTGCCAGCTGTCGGATCTGCTGATTCAATCTGCGGAACTCTTCCAGAGACAGATAACTGATCTCCTTGAACACCGGAAGGATAAAATCTCCCACCTTCATCTCATCGTCATCCAGATGTTTATACAGATTTTCTGCCAATTTCTTCAATCCCAGCTGATCCCGGATCCAGAAACACAATTCCTCGTTCAGGATCGTACTGTCTAGCAGATATATATTATGATAAAAATAAAAGCACAGTTCTTCGATAGAATAGATATTGGTACTGATGTTTTCAATATAATAAGGCAGTTTTGCCCGTTTTACCTGACACAAAATATATCCGCTCATTCTTCTGCCCCCCGACTCTTCATCGTCTCATGCCATGTAAGGTTGCTCGACGGATAAAGATCTCCAAATCCCATATCCGTCACATCAATCCTGCACTCGTCTGCCGCAGTAAATTCCAGATGTATATGCAGTCTAGTCGCTTTTGCCGGACGGTCCGGAAGACCGGGCAAAGGCATACTGTAGCGCACTTTACCGGTATTTTCCATATCAGACACAACAAATTCCAATTCCCTGGTATCATCCAGAATAATTTCACAGTCTCCCATTGCTTCGTACCAGTTGACACCGGATACGATCAGGGGATGATAGGCCGGTGTTCCGAACACAGTCATCTCCATGCCCACATTTTCCCGTACCAGATCATTGCCCACATACAGATACCCCTTCAGATTCCGTTCCTCTGTCTTTTCTTTCGCAGCATAGCAGGCACCCTTGGAAAACAGATTATTTCCGTAAAATACCCGGCGCTGGTGTTTACAAAGCTCAGCCACAGATTTTTCTGCCCAGTCTCGCTCGAACCCTTCCCCCACCAGGTAAATACTTGAATAAACCTCACTTCCCACTGATTCTGTCACAAACTGGCAAAAATCCACATCACGCTGCATATATTCCGTGTGTAGTGTGATATAACCACCCCGTCTGACTCCGACATGTACCGGACGGGTACTGCGGTTCATCTCCAGTTTTGCATAAGAAACTTCATCCTTGTCAAACACAAACAATCCTACACTTCTGCTCCAGATCTCCGGTTTCTGATATAACGTATGATAATAAAAGCTTTCTTCATAATCCTGCAGAAAACAACGGTTTCTCGGAAATCCCATCTCCCGGCATGCCACCCGGATGTTCTCCACCATCGGGCGTGTCAGTACCGGCGTAGTGATCATCAGTCCGTTGATACTCTTCACCAGATCCGGCACACCAAGGATACGAAGTGCATTACCGATAAATTTTCCGAGAAGTTCTCCAACCTTCCATGTAGCCCCGTCCACTTCCACTGTCTCCTGTTTCAGACACAGTGTATACAGATTTTCCACAGGAATCTCATCCTGCTGTTCCACAAAGTACTCTACTTCCAGGCCGAAGTGCCATTCCTCTTCTCCCGGTTTCTTGCTGAGCACATTGGGGAAGGTATACTGACCGGTTCCCACCTTCACCGGCAGAGAAACGGGTTCTCCCTCACGCCGGTCATAATAACACAGCTGCGAGACCTTCTCCCCAAAATCAAATCCTACCAATATATTTCTGACTTCGTTCATTTTTCTGCCTCCATCTGTGTATTACGCATGGAGTACCGGAAACATTTTTCTTGCAAAATGTTCTCTCTGTAGGTACTGTTCCATGGCTTTTTCTGTCTGCTCTCTCCGTCCCAGTTTCCGGCCTGCCAGCATCTGATTGATCAGCTGATATTTTGTGTTTCCTTCCTGTAAAGACTCTTCCATCGTCAGAAGTTTCTTTTCCGTCTGTCGGGTATCATCCGGCAGTTCCACTGTCAGGTAATATTCCAGTATCTCATCATAAAACAGCAGGAATTCCTTTACAAAAATGCCCTGGTACATATTTTTCATCGGTTCACTTTTAAAGTTTTCACCGGTATCTTTGTCACGGATCAGTCGATAATGAATTGTCACCCGCGCTCCGGCCGGGTACTGAACCTGGATAAACTGTTTGTCATCCATCTGGTATGGTTTTGTGAATCTTGCCGGGAACTTCCGGTAAAATGCAAACCGCAGGCTGTTTTCCGTACATTCTTCGAGAATCTCATCGATCAGTTTTTCCTGCTCTTCTGTATAAGTATCCAGTTCTGCATAATATTTCAGGAGTGCCAGGTGACAGATCCGGTCTACCTCCTGCTTTCTCCTGCAACATTGTTCCAGGCACTGGAAAATATATGGATCTGTTTCTTTTTTGCCCAGAAAATATCCGTATGCCCAGAAAGAAATGTATGCCAGGATCACAGGTTCTTTTCCCTTCTGTGCCACATACTGTTCCAGCATTGCAGCTCCCTGCCTCAGATAGACACGTCCGAACATGGAGAGTAGAAGAATCTCTTCCTCCAGCGCATACGTATCCAGCTGGAATCCGCGCATCCGTTCCCATAAAAGTGCCATCTGTTCCACAGATCCAAGCAGATTATCGCTCAGGTAAATCAGAATCACTTCATTGTAGAGTCCCTGTTCAAATACATACTGCGCCAGATACACCAGTTCTTCCTGTTCCACAAAATCATAATCCAGAATCAGATAGCTGGTCAGTTTCATCAGACTTTCCGTTTTTATGCCTTCATAGCCATAACGGCTGATCATGTCCAATGCCGTGGCATACATCCCTTTTTCAATCAGGATCTCGCAGAGTAATACCTTATCTACTTTTGCAAATGTCACCAGATCCATTTTTTTCAGATAACTATCCAGCGTATCATCGCCTGCGTGTTCTGCATAATATTCCAGAATTTTTCTGCATACCATATGGCGGTATGGCTCTTGGAATTCTGACATTTCCACCACATGCTGGTAACAGCCAAGGGTGGAAAGCCCGATCTGTCTGCGGCTGTCATTGCCACATACGGCAAGTAACAATCCGGGTGTTGCGATATCCAGATTCATGCACGACTGCAGATATGGTTTTTCATCCATCAGTTTCTGTATATTGTAATCTACCGTTGTCGCATAACGCCGCCGTTTCTCATCCTCAAAAAGGATTCTCGCATCCGGTGTATACAGCTGAATATAGGCAGCACCGTCTGTGCACGGATAGCTTTGTTCTTCTTTCAGTTCTCCATGACACACGATGACGCTGCGAATCTTCGGATCATCACAGTACACCCGATAAGAAAACATAACTTTCGCCATCGCTTCTCCAAGAGCCGGCGTTGCAATGTCTTCGATGCATTCCTGATAGATGGTAGCATAATCTTCACTGATTCTTCCCTCCATCAATGCTTCCTGCGCGAATGCTTCCATCGCCTTACGATAATTCTGATATGTTGTCTTATCTGCCTCTTTATTGCGTATCACATTGGCATACACAGATGCCCGTTTTCTGCTGCTCAGTGTATTGTTATATACAAAATACATACGGATCACCTGCGGCAGTACACTCTGGAAGCCCTGAGGCATAGTTTCAATATAATATTCATATAAGCGGGTGATCCGGATATCTGCCTCCACTGCCAGCTGATACCAGCGGAAATACTCGCTCTTCGCCGGCTGTCCCTTCATAATGTATTTGCAGATATGATCCACCAGATCATTGCCAGGATAAGCCTCGTAACATTTTACCAGCAGACGGTAGATCACCGGCTGGAAATTCTTCACATATTCTGAGAGATGCCCGATCCGCATGGTCAGTTCTTCATTCAGTTTTCCATAACGTGCTGCATAGTGAAGAACCTGTACCATAAACGGTGACAGTTTTTTCAGATAGCCTGCTTCTGTTTCCATTTTCTCATAGGCTGCCAGATACAGAAACGGGCTTCTGCATCCCAGATCAAACAGTTCTTCCAACATATACATCTGTCTGCCCGGTGCCTGCTTATATTCTTCCGAAGTTTCCATCAGCACTTTCAGGATTGGATAACTGCCCGGATTCATACGATAGAGATTTTCGATCCTGGCCTGTGCTGTCATCTTCTGTTCTTCAGTAGCCACAGAGGTCTTCACTGCCAGCGCCAGATACCAGGCTTCTTCCTCCATCTGTTCCCTGGTAAATTTCAGTTCCCTGAGAGGCCACAGCACAGACATGGCATTTGCCACATCTCCGGTCTGTTCATAGATGTATGCCTCTGTCAGCTGTTGTTTCGGATAATAACATCCGAGATTCCGGAGATTTTCCAGTTCTTTCAAGGATGCTTCTTTCCATTCCTGCTGTTTTATCTCGCCCAGCAGATATTTTTCATACAGTGTTGCCAGTGCCGCCTGTCCTTTTTTCTCATAAGTTCTTGTGCTCAGTTCATAGGAAGCATTGCCCGAAGCCTTCACCTCATAGATATACGTTCCATATACGGTTTTGATCCGGATCTGTCCGTATTTTCTTCCGCTTCCCAGTTTTTCTTTGCGGATCAGATATTCCAGCCCATAAACACTTCCGATGAAATCCTCACTGGTGATCACTTTCTTTTCCACTTCCAGGAAATCTCCGGTAACCTCCACTTCCATCCGGGTATACCCCCAGGTGCTCTTATACAGATTCAGACAGTCTTTGACTGTAGTATCCAGATGATCCCAGGTCTGTTCTGTCTTTTCCAGACGCAGAGTCACCGGCTCTTTTTTTCCGGTTCCGATCAGAAACTCTTCCATATGCTGATAGGTCACCGGGTTTCTGGACATCCCCCGGTACAGGCTTTCGTATCCCGGATCTTCTCCCTGCAGCACTTTCAGAAAGCTCTCGCTTGTATAAAGACGAAATGCCTCCCGATAATCACTCTCCGCCAGTTTGATAAATGCTTCCAGATTATCCACTGCTCCGCGGGATGTCTGAATCCCGTCGTCTGTGATCTCTGCGTGTACCGGCACCTGGTATTCTCCCAGGTTACTGTTGATCGTAATCACTGCATCTACCGTCTCACCTGCGGACAGTCCCTTCACATCCAGCCCGTAAGGAATACATACGGTTGTTCCCGAAAATTTTTCTTTTGCCAGCAGTACCCGGCGATTGGATGACATGGTCATTCCCTTGATCCTGCGGTTATCTTCTGCCGCCACATATAATTCTCCCCGAACATTCTCCCCTTCATTGGTCGTAAGGTTAATCTGTGTATCGGAAAGAGTCAGCTTTGGTACTTCATATTCAAATCTTCCGTTTAGTAACTGTTCCATTCTTCTTTTCAAAGTATCCACCTGCGCTTCTTCTTTTATCGACCTTGACTATTTTTTTCTTATCATTATAATGAAACTAACATGATTGCTCATTTCATATGGTGTTGGGGCAAAAGGCATTTTGCCCACTTTCTTATCATTTTGCAAAGCAATCTGCAAAAATACTCATAATTATTTTTATTATACACTACGCAAAAGTTTGTTGCAAGAAAAGAGGAGACATTATGATTAAACACAAGGATCATTTCCACGGCAGTGACCTGGAAGCTATTGAGAAATGTTATCATATTAAGAAGGAGGATATCATCAGTTTCAGTGCAAATGTCAATCCGCTGGGAATTTCTTATCAGCTACGTTCCACACTGGCCGATAATCTGGATGCGATCACTACGTATCCTGACCGGGAGTATACAGCTCTTCGCACCTGTATTGCCACGTATGCGGGAACGCAGCCGGAAAATGTGATTGTCGGAAATGGTTCCACAGAACTGATTTCTCTGTTTATTCAGACGAAGCACCCGAAAAAAGCACTGGTACTTGGTCCTACGTATTCGGAGTATGAACGGGAAATCGCACTGGGCGGCGGTACAACACTGTATTATCCTTTGAAAGAAGAACATGGGTTTCATATGGATGTGGAAGATTTCTGCAGCCATCTTTCCGATCAGCTGGAGCTTCTGGTACTCTGTAATCCGAATAATCCTACTTCTACCGCAATCACCTGCAGTCAGATGCGCCGAATCCTGGATGCCTGTCTGCAGTATGGAATTTTCGTGATGGTGGATGAAACATATGTGGAATTTGCACCGGAAGAGAAAGATGTGACCAGTATTCCTCTGACAAATTATTATACAAATCTGATCATTCTGCGTGGCACTTCAAAGTTTTTCGCAGCTCCGGGACTGCGGCTTGGCTATGCGGTGACAGGAAATCAGGATCTGATCAAGGCAATCAATACAAGAAAAAATCCCTGGACGATCAATTCGCTGGCAGAGATTGCCGGACGGCTGATGTTTCCGGATGAGGAATATATTCGTCATACGAGAGAACTGATCTGCAGGGAGAGAGACCGTTTGTATAACGAGTTGTCGACCTGGGACAGTGTGACGGTGTATGAAGCTTCGGCGAATTTTATCCTGATGAAGATCCGGAAACCCGGAATTACTTCCCAGGATCTGTTCGATCATTGTATCCGGAAGGGACTGATGATCCGGGATTGTTCCACGTTTCCGTTTTTGGATGATCATTTTGTGAGATTTTGCGTGATGCTGCCGGAGCAGAATGATCGGCTTTTGGAAGCGTTCAAAGAGGTGTTACTGTAAAACTTTACTTTTATGCTTCCTGACAGTTTACATCATATACTGCTCAAGTTCTGCCGGATTGTTCGTATATTCTCTGGCACGTTCTTTCGTGATATAGCCCTGTCGCATCAGTCGGGACAGATCCATATTCAGGGTATGCATACCGGCGTTTCCACCCGTCTGCATCATTGCAGAAATCTGGTGCGTCTTCCCCTCCCGAATCAGGTTCAGGATCGCATCGGTAGCCACCAGAAGTTCTGTTCCTGCTATCCGGGCTGCTCCTTTCACTTCTCCACAGGGGATCAGACACTGGCTGACAATTCCTTTCAGAGCAGCAGCCAGCTGGATTCTGATCTGATTCTGACTGCCGGTCGGGCAGGCATCAATAATACGTTCCACTGTCTGTGCCGCCCCTGTGGTATGCAAAGTGGACAGCACCAGATGACCGGTCTCAGCCGCAAGAAGGGCGGCAGAGATGGTCTCATAATCCCGCATCTCTCCTACCAGGATCACATCCGGATCTTCACGCAGAGCACTTCGCAGCGCATCCGCAAAGCTTCCCACATCTTCACCCACTTCTCTCTGGTGAATCAAAGATTTCTTACATTGATATTTGTACTCGATCGGATCTTCGATCGTAATAATATGCCGGTCGCTGTTCTGATTCACATGTTCGATCATCGCCGCAAGTGTCGTGGACTTTCCGCTTCCGGTCGGTCCGGTCACAAGAATCAGCTGTTCCATCTTTGCATCCATTCGCTATCCTCCTGTACTTTTTTTATGATTTCTGTCGATATATTCTTCCTTTTTCAAACTTTCCTGATACAATCTTCTTTATACACAAATATCTGCTTTTCGCAGCTATCTGGGCCGTTACAATATCGGTCAAGTTCTATATACTATGTTGTCCCTAAACCTCATAACTGATCTTCATCATCTCTTCCGGCGTGGTCACTCCCTGTTCCACCAGCTGAAGTGCACTCTCTCTCAGAGTACGCATCTTACGCACTTCCCGCGCGTACTTTTTAATATCTTCCACCGGAGCATGCTCGATGATCATCCGGCGGACATGGTTATCCACCACTAGAGCGTGTCTGAAAAAGGCTTTTCGTGAGCTGCGAGTCTCAGTTTGTGGGAGATTTTATCCGAATGAGGGCGGCGTAGCGGGCTACGGCAACCGAATGAGGGTAAAATATACCGCAAAGTGGGGCTTGCAGATTGCGGAAATGATTTTTCAGACACGCTCTAGGATCTCATGGATAGCAATTCGTCCACGATACCCTGTATTATTGCACTTCTGGCATCCCATACCACGTTTTACCCTGCGGATATCTGCCCCGATCAGGATACGCTCCCGCTCAGTGGTCTCCACTTCTTTTTCGCCAAAAAGTCCAAGATAGTTTGCCGCATCTATCTCCAGTGTATCTGCACTGTTGTCTTTTACAACAGAGTTCTCTCCCAGTGACAGATTGCTGATTTTTGTATTTTTCCCTTTTCCTGTCAGTGTAATCTCTTTTTTCATATCTTCCTCTTCATAACGGATGTTGGACAGATGCCGAAAATACGCTACTTTGATTTTATTCTCTGTCGAATCATCTCCGTACAATGTATTGGAACTATTGGAAGTTACTTTTTCACTGGAACGATACTCATTTGTGGACTGACTTCCCCGCTGATAATAAGAGAGTGCCTGGATGCTTGCATAGATGGTCTGCTGTTCTTTCAGACTTTCTGCTACTTTTGCCAGACGCAGAATACTTGTACTTGTTGTTGCATCCAGCATGCTTTTGTCATAGGTATATCCGTCGAGAAGACCCAGAACTGCATTATTTGACGCCGATGCCCCGTCATGTTCTTTGTCCAGCGTGATTCCATAGATTTTTCCCTTCCGTTTACTATCTGTAAACGGTGCTTCTTTTCCCTGGCTCATCACTTCTTTTTTAAAGTCTTCCCACTGTCCGGAACTGCGATAATAAGTCAGCTTCGACTCTGCAGCCAGATACACCGTCTTCGCATTTTCCTCATTTTTTCGGAATTCTGCCATTTTCATATAGTGCAAAACCGATGGAATTGCGATACCAAGGATGACCGTCATGATCACCAGTACCACCACAAGTTCTACAAGAGTAAATCCTTTTTTCTTTTGTCTGCTCATTTTCTGTCACCTTTTACTGTTTCTTTGTAACTGTTCGGCACCTCGCAGTATATTATCTATGGAATATTTATTACATGCAGATTTTTCTCATAAAACGATGATACTTTGCACTCTGCATATGCGATAAAAGCACTCCCATACAGCTATATTTCTGTGCCATATAAAAGTGCTTTTCTATTTTATATTATTATAATAATAAAATATTTTTGTAAGTCAATTGATTTTATTAATATTTGTACATATTTTTCCGATTTTTGCTATTCTTCCTTTTATTTCTGAAAGTTATCTTCAACCTGTACAACATTTTTTATTGAAAATCAAACAACGAAATCTGATTCGATTCCGGTATATCCCCGAAGATATGCAGATCATCCATAAAATCAATCACACTCTTGCTGACCTTCGTCCGCTGTCTGAAATCATCTTTTGACAGAAACTGGCCGTCTCTCGCCGCAAGCACCACCGCATCAGCCGCTTTATCTCCCAGTCCTTCGATACTGTCCAGCGCCGGCATCAACTTACCGTCGACAACCTGGAAGCGGTGCGCCTGTGCCTTATAAAGATCCACCTCCGTAAACGAGAACCCTCTCGCATACATCTCCTGTACGATTTTCATATCTTTTACGGTATCCTGTTCTTTTTTCGTCAGCGTATCACTTCGTTTCTTATAATCTGCCATATAATACTCCAGCCGTTCCCGTCCCATACACATCAGTTCATAGGAAAATGCAGAAGCACGGATACTGAAGTAAGCCGCATAGTAAGCCAGGGGATAGAAGATCTTATAATACGCGATCCGGTACGCCATCATAACATAGGCTGCCGCATGAGCCTTCGGAAACATGTACTTGATCTTCTTACATGACCAGATGTACCAGTCCGGCACATCGTGGGCTTTCATCTCCTCTTCCCACTCCGGTTTCAATCCCTTACCTTTACGAACGCTCTCCATGATAGTAAACGAAAGCTCACTCTCCAGTCCCTTATTGATCAGGTAGATCATGATATCATCACGGGTACAGATGGCCGTGGAAATGGTCGCTTTTCCTTCCTCTATTAATGTCTGTGCATTACCCAGCCACACATCGGTACCATGGGACAGACCGGAGATACGGATCAGATCTGAAAAAGATTCCGGTTTGGTATCCAGAAGCATCTGGATAACGAAATCCGTACCAAACTCCGGAATCCCAAGACAGCCCAGTGGACAGCCGCCAATATCATCCGGTGTGATTCCCAGTGCCTCCGTACTCTTGAACAGGGACATGACACTCTGATCATCCAACGGCACCTGCTGAGCATCAAAATGGGTGATATCTTCCAGCATACGGATCATGGTCGGATCATCGTGTCCAAGTATATCAAGCTTCAGAAGATTTCCGTCAATGGAATGGTAATCAAAATGTGTGGTGATGATATCACTGTTCACATCATTGGCCGGGTGCTGCACAGGTGTAAATTTCTCAATCTCCTCACCCATAGGCAGTACGATGATACCTCCCGGATGCTGGCCAGTGGTACGGCGGACACCGGTACAGCCCTTCACGATACGGTTGATCTCACAGTAACGCTTGTGCTGCCCCCGTTCCTCATAATAGTTCTTCACATAACCAAATGCGGTTTTTTCCGCAAGGGTACCAATGGTTCCCGCCTTAAAGGTCTGCCCTTTTCCGAAGATAACCTCTGTATACCGGTGAGCATTGGCCTGATATTCACCGGAAAAGTTCAGGTCGATATCCGGCTCCTTGTCACCCTTGAAGCCAAGGAAGGTTTCAAAGGGGATGTCG
>ENA-OPCI01001203-OPCI01001203.1-human-gut-metagenome-genome-assembly--contig:-NODE-1203-length-15285-cov-4.011950_pt1 | contig 15285 bp, 13 predicted proteins | sample MGYA00241564_ERZ501479 | MGnify/ENA primary metagenome ERZ501479 (study PRJEB25962, sample SAMEA2042630) | human gut metagenome | biome: human gut; feature: human-associated habitat; material: faeces...
TCAATGCTAATTTACGATCCAATGAAAATCTTTTTCGAGCAAAGCCCAATAATTACTGCCGGGGATTGATATTGAGGGTGCCTACACTCATTTTTCTAATTCAGCAAAAATCGATACCGCCATCATCGAACAGGAGGCGGCTACATTTGACAGCGGCCTTGCACAGATCAAAGCGGCAGGCATTACGCTGAAATACTGTCACGCAGCGAACACTCCGGCAACCGTCCGCTTCCCACAGTATCATTACAACATGGTACGCAGTCTGCTTCTTCTGGTTGGATATGACTGGTCAGTGGATCAATTTAATCGGCTTGGGCTGGAGAAGGTTCTGTACTGGCGCGGCTTTGTTGCTCAGATTAATGAAGTCAAGGCCGGTGAACGCTTTGACTACGGACTTGCACTCACAGCATCCCGTGATATGAAAGTGGCTGTGACTAGCTTTGGCTATTCAGACGGTTATCCGGATGATTTGCCTGGCAATGGTGGCTTCGTCATGATAAAGGGACAAAAAGCACCGATTCTGTCACTCAATATGGACCAGGGTTTTGTCGATATAACGGATATCCCCGATGTCTGTGTCAATGATCAGATGCTTCTAATTGGTCAGGATGGCGACGAGGAGGTCGAGCTGACAGAGCTGCTTGCCAATTCCAAGCACTCCGGCACCTACTTCTTCAGCCTTATCAACCACCGGGTTCGCCGCATTTTCAAGCGTTGACAAAATGAAAAAATAGTGATATGAATGTTATGCAAGGCTTACCGCGTGCAGACGTCAGCGGTGAGCCTTTGCATTATTATATAGCGAAAGGAAAACAGCATGCTGAAACAGCAAAATTTCTTTGACAGAAACATTCCTGCCTGGAAGCAGGTCCTTTTTCTATCCTGGCCGACCATTGTGGAGCTCCTGCTGCAGACAGCTGTTAACTACGTGGATACTGCTATGGTCGGAAGCATCGGAGTAAATGCAACAGCAGCGGTCAGTATAACTATGTCGACAATTTGGCTCATCAATGGCTTTATGAATGCAGTCGGCATTGGATACTCTGTGCTGGCAGCACATTCCATCGGAGAGGGAAACTATGAGCAGGCAAAAGTTATCATTCGCCAATCCATTCTGGCGATCGGCGTGGCTGGTATTTTTTTGACGTTGATTGTCACCCTTTTCATTGCGCCGAATCTTCCTGCCTGGATGCATGCGGAAAAGGAAGTTGTGCCGCTTGCTAGAAGTTACTTGCGTATTATCGGCATGGGATATCTGTTTAATATTTCTCTCATCGTCTGTTCAAACTTGCTGCGCTGTGCCGGGGATACCAAGACACCGATGAAATTCAATATTTTAACAAATATTATCAATGTGGTTGGAAATTACCTGCTGATTTATCCCTCAAAGGAAATACAATTATTTGGCAAAAATTTTTTGCTGCAGCGTGCCGGACTGGGTGTCAGCGGTGCTGCAGCGGCAACTTCAATGTCTATAGCGTTCTCCGGTATAGGCCTTCTTCTGATTCTTTTCTTACGGCAAACACCTTATCAGATCAGCCTAAAATCAGATCAGCCTAAAGGAAGACTTTTCTCCGGACAGTTTTATTATTCGGCGGGCAATTCGCCTGGCTGTACCGACTGCAATGGAGCGCATGACAATATCGTTTGGCCAAATTGCAGCGACCTCGATAATTACCGGACTCGGAACAATGGCACTGTCGGCAAATCTTTTAGCGGATACGGGGGAAAAGATTTGTTATCTGCCAGTCTATGGCTTTGCAACGGCAGGAACAACGCTGGTGGCACAGTCGCTGGGCGCGGAGGAAAAAGACCTTGCCCTGCACTACGGACGTTGGTGTAATCGTTTAGGTATTATCGTGATGCTCGTCACCAGTACAGCAATGTTTTTGTTTGCAGTGCCGATTATTGATCTTTTTACAGATGACACAGAAACAATTCTGCTAGCGGCGCAGATGTTGCGCATTGAGGCATTTGCAGAGCCACTGTATGGCGCGTCAATTGTAGTAACAGGTGTGCTTCGTGGAGCAGGAGATACTCTTGTTTCAAGCCTTATGAATTTCTTCAGTCTCTGGGCTGTTCGGGTTGTTCTTTCATTCCTTCTTGTTGGAAGTTACGGACTTGTTGGTGTGTGGATAGCGATGACGGCAGAGCTTTGCTTCAGGGGTGCCATATTCCTTGTACGCATGGAGCGGAAGAAGTGGCTGAAGAAGCTGTGATGACGTGAAGATGTGAGCTGATGCTGGATGCGATAGTAGCAGAGTGGTGCGAAATGGCTGATTTCAATATCATAATTTAACAAAGACCTACTCAGATGGCGTTAGTTAGTATCTGAGTAGGTCTTTGTCATTTTAAAAGTAAATAAATTTGTTGAGGATACCTACTAAATAATGGCACGAGCCAGATTGTGTAGGTCTTTTTAAGGAATTTATAATGATTCACCGGCTGGATGTAAAGATGAAGCATGAAAAAGACATACTAAAGGGTGAAGTATTATTAATTTAGTGGGTTTTGTAAAAGATATTATGTCAAAAGATGAAAAAACAACATACTAAATTGAGTGATTTCAAGCTTTTAGTGGGTTTTCGCCAGTGATGACGGCAGAAAGGCTGACCAAATTCCGATATAAAGATGACAAAAGTAGCGGTCAAATAACCAGAAGATTTACTGGTTATCTGACCGCCATTTAAATTCAGCATTATATATAATTGCTAATAATTAACCAAGATACTTAGCAAGTACATCAACCTTGTCAAGCTTCTCCCAAGGGAGATTAAGATCTGTACGTCCAAAGTGACCATAAGCAGCTGTCTGCTTATAGATAGGTCTTCTTAAGTCAAGCATCTTAATGATTCCGTTAGGTCTTAAATCAAAGTTCTCACGGATGATTTCAACGATTTTTTCTTCATCAAGCTTTCCTGTGCCAAATGTATCAACCATGATAGATGTTGGTCTTGCAACACCGATTGCATATGAAAGCTGAATCTCACATCTGTCAGCAAGTCCCGCAGCAACAATATTTTTAGCAACATATCTTGCAGCATATGCAGCAGAACGGTCAACCTTAGTGCAGTCCTTACCAGAGAAAGCACCACCGCCATGTCTAGCAGCACCACCATAAGTATCAACGATAATCTTACGTCCTGTAAGACCTGAATCTCCGTTAGGTCCACCAATTACAAAACGTCCAGTTGGATTGATGTATATCTTAGTGTCAGCGTCAATCATAGCTGGATCAACGATTGCATCAATAACATATTTCTTAATATCCTCATGAATCTGTTCCTGAGATACTTCAGGAGCATGCTGTGATGAAACAACGATAGCATCAAGTCTTATTGGCTTTTTGTTTTCATCATATTCAACTGTTACCTGAGTCTTTCCGTCTGGTCTTAAGTAAGAAAGAGTTCCATCTTTACGAACCTTTGTAAGCTGCTTAGAAAGCTTTTGCGCAAGTGCAGAAGAGTAAGGCATGAATTCAGGAGTTTCGTTAGTTGCGTAACCAAACATCATACCCTGATCGCCGGCACCACCTTCTGAATCATCAATCTCGCCATCCTTTGCTTCAAGAGCCTTATCAACACCCATAGCAATATCAGCTGACTGCTTGTCTAATGCAACCATAACAGCACAGGTGTTACCATCAAATCCCTTATCAGAGCTGTCATAACCGATATCTGTAACTGTCTTTCTTACGATAGAAGGAATATCTATGTTAGCCTTAGTTGTAACCTCGCCCATTACCATAATAAAACCTGTGTTAGTAAGAGTTTCGCAGGCTACTCTCGAGTATGGATCCTGCTCGTAGAGAGCATCAAGTACGGCATCTGAAATCTGGTCACAGATTTTGTCAGGATGTCCTTCTGTTACTGATTCTGAAGTAAATAATCTTTTTTCCATGTTATCTCCTTTTGATTTTATCGTGAATATGTCTATCCCATACCTTATCGTGTCTATTCTTATCGTTACTCGTGCTTGTAGCAAAATGCCAGAACTGCAATGTTACCGCTACTCGCACAAAAAAAGGTCCCCGACAAGGGACCCGATAGACTGTATCGAAATCCTCTTATTGTTCGACTAATATCGCTCAGGTTGGCACCTTCCTCAAAAGGGGTTGCCGGGCTTCATAGATCCTATGTATCTCCACCGCTCTTAATAAGGGATATAAAATATTCAATTAATATTACCGCATAAGATACTACACAATATTTAAACATTCGTCAAGAGTAAATTGACAATTTCTATATAGAATTTTATAATTAAAATACATTTTTACAGACAAATGTATCGTGAATACTGGGGGAATGAGTAATGACAGATAAGACGATATTCATATTTGACGCACAGGAAGGCGATAAACTCGCAGATGATGTACATACGCCAGATGGTAATATATTAGCAAAGAAAGATACCATACTTAATTATGATATAATAGCAAATATTTCAGGGCATCATATACTGGAAGTAAAGGTATACGACACCAATAATGAACTGCAGGATCTGGAAAAGGTTCTGGGAAAAACTGCTAATAAAGAGAACGTTAAGTATTTTGATAAGATAAGAGCAAGCATAAGGTTTAAGCATTTTAAAAAGACTTATGATGAGAATATTCTGGATATCAAAGGAGGACTTAACGATGTTGTTATGAATAACAGTCCCATTGATATCGATAAGCTGATAGAAGGAACTAATGAGATTCTTACTGCGAACAGAAATAGTTTACAGCTTTTTGATATGTTGCATAGTATGAGGCAGTTTGATGACCTTACATATGTTCATAGTGTAAATGTTGCTTTGATAGCTTCAATTCTTGGGCAATGGCTTAAGTTTAGTGAGAAAGATATAAGAATACTGACAATAAGCGGACTTCTTCATGACATAGGTAAGATTATGATTCCTAACGAAATTCTTACAAAACCTGGTAAGCTGACAGTTGCTGAATACAATATAATGAAGCAGCATGTTAACTTTGGATATGAGAAAGTTAAGAATCAGAACATTGATATACGAATTAAAGAGGCATGCCTGCTCCATCATGAAAAATGTGATGGAACAGGGTATCCATTTGGCTTAAAGTCGGATCATATTCCAGCAGTAGCCAAGATTATAGCAATTGCTGATGTGTATGATGCAATGACTTCAGCAAGAGTATATAGAGGAGCATTATGTCCTTTTGAAGTAATAGATACAATGTATAAAGATGCATTTACAAAGTTTGAACCTGAATATATTCTTCCTTTCTTAAAGAATGTGGCATCATCGTATATTAATAACGATGTGAGACTTTCAGATGGAAGAATTGGAAAGGTTGTTCTTATTAATGAGAATGCACTCAGTCTGCCAATTGTCCAGTGTGAAGATGAGTTTATAGACCTATCCAAGACACGAGAACTCACAGTTTCTGCAATTTTATAAAAAACTATCTGGCACATGCGTGGAGGTATTTTTCTTTAGTAGCCATACCTCCGCGGATGTGTCTTTCTTGTTTATTGACATCAAGAACCTTTCTGGCTTCTTTGGCTAGTTCAGGATTGATTTCCATAAGTCGTGCAGTTACATCTTTATGTGCAGTGCTTTTGCTTACATTAAATACTTTGGCTGTCTGTCTTACAGTGGCTTTATGCTCAATTATGTAATATGCCAGCTGGGTGGCACGTTCTTCTATATAGTCTCGCATGTCGGGACTCCGGAAGTTTCATTTATACAATCTATGCCACGGATTGGGGTTTTATGTTAGAATGTGTTATGACTATGACAAGGAATCATTTACATTATATTTTTAATTTCTCCGCAAACATAAGAAGTACGCTGATTGAAAGCAGTGCACTTGAAATCCATATTGTGTGGATTCCGAACAGCATTGAAAGGTTTCCACCAATACCTGCGCCGATTGCAAAGAATAATATTATGCCAAAATAATATCCGGCTTTCTTAAGAGATGTTTTATTGCCAGTACGCACAAATACTGAAAGTGCGTCTGTACCGCTTCTTAAGTTACCGATGCACATGGTGCTTGCATAGGAATAGCCATTGACTTTTCTAAATGCCTGTACCTGCATAGCACATGAGAACGATACGATTATTGTTGCAAACATGTCCATTGAGTGGGGCATGAAGCCAACTGCAATTAAGATAATAATTTCAATAAGTAATATTGCCTGCCGCCAGTGAAGTCTGGTAGCATTTTTGTATTTGCCCTGAATCCGCTCTGTTACGAATACGCCAAGACCAAATGCTAAGAATGGCAGAAGATATTTTAATCCCTGATACCATTCACCCATCATAAAATGTGTACTCATAAGAACCACATTACCGGTCTGTGCGTTGGAGAATACTTCATTTCTTGTAAAATATGTATATGCATCCTGAAGTCCACCGGACATGGCAAGGAATACGCAGTTTATGAAGGCTTCGGACATCTGTATATCCGGAAGCTTCTTAGCGAGGGCATTGTGAAGCTTTGATGCCATAAATAACCTCCTTGTGTTTTATAACTTTGGTTGTTATAGCACAAGGAGGTTTTGTTGTAAAGGGTATATAAATATTAGATATGTTGCGAATTACTTTCCAAGTGCTGTTTTCTGAGGCACTTCTGTTTCTTTTTCGTAGCATGCAAATGCGCTGTCGACAAGCTCTTTATCTGGCTTCGGTGTAAACAGGCTGACTACAGGAACGATAATCATTCCGGCAAACATTGCAAATGCACCGCAGTTGATAGGTGACTGGAGCCATGTTGGGAAGCATGCTCTGAAGAAGATGTTGGCAAGCATAAGTATTGAGCTGAATAAAAAGCATGCCCAGCATGATGCTTTGGAAACCTTCTTAGAGTAAAGCGAGAACATAAATGGTGCAAGGAATGAACCTGCAAGTGCACCCCAAGATATTCCCATAAGCTGTGCAATAAATGTTACTGAACTCTTGTACTGGATAAGTGCAAGTATTGCAGATATCGCAATGAATACAACAACAAGAATTCTTATGTATAATACCTGTTTCTTTTCACTCATGTTCTTGATAAAGTTATCTTTTAAGAAGTCAATAGTAAGTGTTGAGCTTGAAGCTATTACAAGTGATGAAAGTGTAGACATTGAAGCTGACAACACGAGAATTACAACTAATGCAATAAGCGCAGGACTTAAATTAGAAAGCATTGTTGGAATTATTGAGTCGAAGCCGTTAGCCTTGACATCTATCTGGTCAGAGAATAATCTTCCGAAACCTCCGAGAAAATAGCATCCGCCTGAAACTATAAGTGCAAATATTGTTGATATTACAGTACCCTTCTGTATAGAAGCTTCATTATCAATTGCATAGAATTTCTGAACCATCTGAGGAAGTCCCCATGTTCCAAGTGATGTAAGGATTACAACGCATAAAAGGTTGAATGGGTCAGGTCCGAAAAATGAAGCAAATATACCGGGAGTATCGCTTACAGCCGGGTCAGACACATTTGCAAGACCCTGCAGTGCAGACATGAAGCCGCCCTTAGAGTGGATTACGGCAGCAATAACTGCAACAATACCGAATAACATGATAATTCCCTGAATAAAATCATTGATTGCAGTAGCCATGTAACCGCCGGCAATTACATAGATTGCGGTAAGTGTTGCCATGATTATGATACAGACGCTGTAATCAATGTTAAAAGCCATACCGAAAAGTCTTGAAAGTCCATTGTAAAGTGAAGCTGTGTATGGAATCAGAAAAATGAATATTATAACAGAAGCACCGATTTTTAATGGATTGCTTCCGAATCTCTTTCCGAAATACTGTGGCATGGTTGCTGAATCAAGGTGTTGACTCATAATTCTTGTTCTTCTGCCAAGTACGACCCATGCAAGAAGTGAACCTATAATTGCGTTGCCGATGCCAGCCCAGGTTGCGGCAATGCCGTATTTCCAGCCAAACTGGCCTGCGTATCCAACGAATACAACAGCCGAGAAATAAGATGTTCCATATGCAAATGCGGTGAGCCACGGACCAACGCTTCTTCCACCGAGAACGAAACCATTAACATCAGTTGCATGCTTGCGGCAGTATAAGCCAATGCCTATCAGCACCGCAAAGTAGATAATAAGAATAACTAGTTTTAACATAAAAACCCCCATATTAAATGTATTATAGATTACTTCACAGGTTTAAAGTGTAACGCTTTAAACCGATAAAGTAAACATAAATGAATTGTAGCATATTGGGGAGGGATTAGCAAGGAGAAAATGAGTTAATATATATGAGTATATATGAATAATATGGATATACCTACTATTATGCCTATAATATGTCATTGAGTAGGTTTGCTTGAGAGAATTATAACCTGATGCGGAGGGAGCAAACCTACGAAACAGCTGTGAATAGCTTTTTGAGTAGGTCTTTTTCCTGGATTTTTCTGAATTAGAGGCTCTTAAAGATGAAATCTTCCGTGAAAATGCCTACTAAATTATGATTATGTATATAGTTAGTGGGTTTTGAAAGACAATTTAATAAAATAAGATGTTTAATTGACATACTAAAGTAATGGTGGATAATGATTTGGTAGGTTTATTAGGAATTTATGCTATGCGGGATATAGGGAGATATATGAAAACAGCCACCAGAAAAATGATATGCCCCCTGTCAAGTAGACAGGGGGCATATCAAAATCCAGTGACTGTTTTAAGAAAATAAGGAGAGTAAATGTGAAGTATCTTATCGTCTGCCGCCGAATCCGCCGTTCTGCCCATTCATATCAGGCGCATTACCACCATTCTGACCGCCCATGCCACCGCCGAAGCCGCCAGTCACAGAAGCTCCCATTGTTCCAGATTCCTGAGTCCAGTCTGCAATAGAATCTGAACCCCGGTAGAGTGTGTAGCTTGTGCCGGTTACAAGAGTGTCAGAGCATATCCAGCCGTTGCTGAATGTACTGTCAACAGTGAAGCTTATTACTTCTTTGCCAGAAGAATCTTTAAGTGAATAGCTTCCAGAACTGAATGATACGGAACTTAATACATAAGCATTAGCAGAGTTTATAGGTGTTTCGCATACACCACCGAGGGCAACGCATGTTCCACCGGTTATCGTTACGGTGCCATCTACATCAATTGATCCTGATACATTTCCAGATGAACTGCCGCCCTTGACTAATACAAATCCACCAGTCTGTACGTAATTTCCATTAGAATCAATACCATCAGTATCACCAGACGCAGTTGTGACATCTATATATCCGCCTGTTACATTGACAATTGGAGAAGTCTTTCCATCACCTGTGCAGGCATTAATGCCATCATCAGTAGCATATACATATATTTTGCCACCATTTAAGTTGATAGTCATGGCCTCAAGTCCTTCGTATGAAGTTACTATATTAATATAACCATCATTGACATCAAGCTGTTTGTCAGCGTGTATGCCGTCATCACCTGAAGAAATTGTAATTGAACCACCATTGATAACAATAGTTCCTTTGCCGTCCTCGCCGGTTTCAAGTACACCTGAGTCAGAGTTGGCATGGATACCGTCATCTGTTGAACTTATGTTAATTGTAAAGCCTGAAATATTTATTTCGCTTTCAGCTTTAATACCCTTAGTTGAGTAGGACTGTCCAGAAGAATTACCGGATTCATTAAAGTCACCAGGCATTCCTGGATGGTCGCCGCCGGCCTTATTACCACCGGAACCGCCGTTCATATCAGGAGTATTACCACCGTTCTGACCATCCATGCCACCCATGTTGCCACCACCAAAGCCGCCAGGTGCGTTGGCGATAGTGTCAGAAGCTACCACATAAGAAACAGTATTGGCAGAAGCAGTCTTGTTAGCAGAACTGTTACGACTGGTAGATGTACCTGAAGAACTGCCTGAAGAAGTAACTTCTTCACTATATTCAGAGTAAGTATCTGTATAGATGTTTAAGTTACCGTCACCTGATATATCTACCCCGTAGGCTGCGTCTATACCATCACAGGCTGCATATACATCAATGTTACCGCCAGTGATTGTAACGATTCCCTTCTGGTTGCCCTTGTTAGAAATACTGCTGTTAGAAGTCTTGATGCCATCGCCTTTAGTGGAGATTGCAATTATATTTCCAGATTCAATATCAACGGCATCGTTGCCTTTGACTGCGTTGTTCACAGCAGTAACTTTAACAATCACATTTTTAATAGAAAGGTCATCCTTGCTCTGGATACCATTATTGTAATTACCTGTTACAACTAAGGCTCCTTTGCCGACGAGTTTTAAATCGCATGTTGCATAGATTGCTGCGTTGCCAGCGTCATCAGAAGAATCTTCTGTAGCTTCGGTACGATTGTCAATTACTTCGTTAAATGAGTTCTCTTCTGATTTAATCTTGACTTCGGAAGCATTTTTAACGTATATAGGTGAACCACTTGAGCATGTGATAGATGTTCCGTTTAATACGATAGTAACCTCGTCCTCATCACCTGCGTCAACGATAAGCTGTCCTTCTGATAAAAGACCGGCTACTGTATATTCACCAGCCTTTGTGATTGTGTATACAGAACCTGACTGTGTAACTCCATCTGATGTATCAGATGTCACAGTGAAATCACCTGTAATGGAGACTCTGTAATTCTCAGCATCATCTGCGTGTGTTACATCTGTGTATTCTTTAGTAATGCCTGAAGTGATGGTAGTCTCACCGCCTGATGCAGTAGTAGTTGAAGTTGAATTTCTGGCACAGCCAGCAGTCATAAGACACATAGTAAGAATAACTGCGGCTACGCAATTCCTTTTGATTTTATTTAATTTAATCATAGTCATCTCTCCATTTCTTTAGTGTATGTTAATTGATTGTCTATAGTTTATTGGAGAAATTTGACTAAAATATGATATGAGTACGAATATTCTGTGTCCTGATTAATCATGTGGAATATCGTTAAATCTGCCGTCAAGCTCTTCGGTTTTTACCACATTTATAAATGCGTGCTTGTCAATTGAGCGAATCAATGTGATAAGCTCACGTTTCGCTTCGGAGTTGATTACTGAGTATATGAGCGTGCGCTCTTTTTCCTCGTAGCAGCCTATTCCCTTGAAAAGCGTGGCGTCGTGGTTGGTTGTATTCTTTATGGCGTGATAGATTTCTTCAGATTTGTCAGAAATGATGAATAATGTCATCTTCTGGTAGCGTTTGTACATGAACTGGATTACCTGAGTGCTACAGAACTGGTATATTATTGAGTAGAGCGCGATTGACCAGCCAAACAGTCCGCCTGCGATGAGCAGAATCACAACATTACCAAGAAGAATATAGTTCCATGCGTCTATTCCTTTAATATGAGAAAAATAAATGCTTATGAAATCAGTTCCACCTGTGGTAGTGCCGACATTGAGGCACAGGCTTATTGCAAATCCGTTGATAATTCCGCCAAATACGCTTATAAGCAGTATATCTTCTGTAAAAATGTATGGAGGAAGAACATCAACAAGCACACTGGAAAGTATAATTACAACGATTGAGTAGATGGTAAATTTCTTACCAATGTAGCGGTATGCAATGTAGGCGGGGAAAATGTTAAGTGCCACATTGAATATTGTAAATGGGATGCTGATATAAAAAAAACGTAGTCCGATTGCCTGAAATAACAGGGAGACTCCTGAAAAGCCTCCTGGCAGTAGGTCTGCGACTTTGGCAAAGCATCTTAAATTCCATGCGTACAGCACGGAAGCAATTATAACTATAATAAATCTGAATACCTGATAAAACTTAGGATATTTAACTTCTAAAGATTTGAACATATATTAGCCTCCATATTTTGTGTTAAATATAATAAGCAATTAATAATTATTTGTGTGAGTTGTCGTAGGCAGCCTGAATATCGGCGGGGAGCTTGTCTGGAAGCATTGAATGTATTCCGTCCTCGTTGCCGTCCTTGATAGCCTGCTCGTAATAGAAGCACTTGAAAGTAAGCATATCAAGAGTTTCCTGCATTTTTTTCATCTCTTTTTCAACAGCGGCTCTCTGTCTCTCAAAAAGCTGTTTTCTGAGTTCGTAAGTTCTGCTGCCTTCCTGACACCATTCCATAAACTGCTTGATGTCGCGGATTTCAAGACCTGATTTTTTGAGACATTCAATAAGCTTAAGAGCAGCAATTTCTGTGTCAGAGAACTGTCTTATTCTAGAGGCACGCTGCATAAAAGGGAATAATCCTTCTTTATCATAATATCTTAATGTTGAAACGGGAAGATTAAACATTTCTGAAACCTGTCCTATTGTGTACATAACACACCTGCTTTCTGTAAGCCTTGCTTACCTGATATTAGTTTTTTACAAATGTGATAATAAAATTCACAAAATGTTCACTATTATTGGGTTGACCTAAAGTTAAGTTTAACTCTTATGCTTAAATAGTAGCACAGAGAGACTTAAAATACAATTTAAAGTTGGTTTAAAGTGAATATGATAGTGTTTTTAACAAAGAGGTGATCATATGTATGTAGTGCTAATGTATTTTTGCATTACTTTTTTTGGATTGATACTTATTATGATGGCAGTGGAAGGATGACATATTTTATGGAGGATAAATGTATGGAATGGAGACAGGAAAAAGATATGCCGGTATTTATGTATATTTTTCTTAATAAAATAGAGGATACCGAAGAAGTGAGATGGACAGAGAAAGAGAAAAGTGAGGGGCATAAGACATACAAAAAGTTGTTAGAGCTGGCAGATGGAGATTCTTCAGATGTAATTAAAAAATGTCTCTGGATAATTAAAGAAACAAGACATATTGTAGAGTATGAGCTTTGGAACAAGATTGTATATTTTATGACTGATTATATTAATGGTGAGACTGTGTGGGGATAAATTACTTGATAGCTGAGTAGTTTCTACTTATAATTTATGCAGCACATTTGTTATAAGAGGAAATGTATGGGAAATCATTACGATAAGGATAAGAAATTATTTAAAATAGGCGAGGTCGCAAGGATTTTTAATGTCAGCAGTGGGACCATCAGGCATTATGAGAAGGTAGGATTTCTAAAGCCGGAATACATAGATGAGGAAAGTGGTTACAGGTATTACAGCGACAGGCAGTTTGAGGTGCTTAATACGATACGGTATTTGAGGGTACTTGATATGTCACTTGAAGAGATTGCAGATTTCTTAAAGGACAGGGATATTGATGTTATTGAGGAAAAGCTGGAAAATCAAAAGGCGCTTATAGAACGGAAACAGCATGAGTTGGAGCTCGTATCAAGAAAGATTGACCACAGACTTGAGCAGATAAGAGATGCAGTTCAGTCGGAGCTTGATGTCATCAGGGAATGTACAATACCAGCGTGCCATATTGTGTGGATGCGTGATTCTCTGAAATTAAGCACATATCTTGATCTCGAGGAGCAGATAAGGATACTTCAGAAGAACCAGTCACAGCCTTTGGTATTCATGGGAAAAGTCGGAGTCGGAATATCACAGGAGACACTTATTGCAGAGAAGTATGACAATTACGAACTTGTGTATATTATTCTTGATGAGGAAGACGAATATGATGGTGAAACAGAGTATATAGAAGAACTTACTTGTGTAAGTGTCCGTTTTAACGGAAGCCACAAAGAAGCTCCGGCATATTACAAGGCACTTGCCAGATATATTAAAGAAAATGGCATGGAAATTGCAGGATTTTCAAGGGAAGTCACACTTATAGATAACGGAATAACCAATGATGAGAGCAAATTTGTGACGCAGATATCAATACCAGTAATGAAGAAAAAAATAATAGAATAATGGTTGACCTTACAACAGTTGTAAGGTTTAAAATATTGGCAGCTACTTTGAGGGTGGCTGCTAATTTTTGAATTATGCGTATTATGGCATTTACTCCCACTAGGCGAAGAAAACCTGAGAGTCCGCATAGGCACACATACAGCCAGACACCAATTCACACAGTGCAAATAGACAAAACAGCAAATTTTAATTATATAAAATTGGAGAGAAACAAATGGAAAAGAACCTTACAACAGGAAGCGTATCTAAGACGATTGTATATTTTGCTTTGCCGTATCTGCTGTCGTATTTCTTACAGACTTTGTACGGAATGGCCGATTTATTCATAACAGGTCAGTTTTGTGGCGTTGACTCGATAACGGCTGTGTCTAATGGAAGTCAGGTAATGCATATGCTGACGGTAATTATTGTGGGGCTAGCGATGGGAACAACGGTAGTTATCGGCCGGGCGATTGGTGCTGATAATAAGAAAAATGCGGGTGTTGCAATTGGTAATACAATAACTCTTTTTATGGGATTGTCGATTGTGCTTACGGTTGTTCTTTTAGCACTTGTAAAGCCGATTGTCAGTCTTATTGCGATTCCTGAGGAGGCTGTAAGTGGAACAGTTGCTTACCTTATAATATGCTTTATCGGAATACCATTCATAACTGCTTACAATATAATAAGTTCAATATTCAGGGGAATGGGTGATTCTAAGAGTCCGATGTATTTTATTGCTGTTGCATGTGCTGCTAATATCGTGCTTGATTATCTGTTTATCGGTGCATGCAGTTTAGGTCCTATAGGAGCGGCACTTGGAACAACACTTGCCCAGACACTTAGCGTAATAGTATCGTTAATTGCTGTTAAAGTGAAAAAGACCGGAATACATGTGTCTGCAAATGCTTTAAAACCACAGCGGGAGGTAATGGGTGAGATATTAAAGGTCGGAATTCCGGTTGCAATACAGGACGGCTGTATTCAGGTTGCGTTCATTATAATAACGATGATTGCCAACCACAGGGGACTTGATACATCGGCAGCAGTGGGTATTGTTGAGAAAATGATAAGTGCAATATTCATAATTCCATCGTCTATGCTTGCGACAGTTTCAGCGCTTTCAGCACAGAATATAGGTGCAGGAAAGCATGACCGCGCGGCTCTGACACTGAAATACGCAACATTTATAACATGCACATATGGAATTGTGGTGGCAATAGTTATGCAGTTTATTGCTGGCGGGCTTATTGGTCTGTTTACTTCTGATTCAAATGTGGTTTTACTTGGAACGCAGTATATGAGAAGCTACATAATTGATACAATGTTTGCAGGTGTGCATTTCTGTTTCAGCGGATATTTTGCAGCTTATGGAAAGTCCTATATCGGATTCCTGCATAATATAATTTCGATTACATTTGTGAGAGTTCCTGGTTCTTACCTTGCTTCAAAGCTGTTCCCGGCTACGCTGTTTCCGATGGGACTTGCCGCACCAGCAGGCTCGGTGTTATCAGTTATGATATGTCACCGGTCCCTCCGGCTGCGGCAAGAGCACCCTGCTGAAGATTCTTCTG